>WLWD01000738.1_pt1 | contig 96905 bp, 36 predicted proteins | sample 6712731 | NCBI WGS metagenome assembly WLWD01 (sample SAMN12718690, study PRJNA576275) | sponge metagenome | isolation source: marine sponge | host: Mycale hentscheli | place: New Zealand: South Island, Marlborough, Capsize Point | collected 2014-11-01
AAGCAGTGCACCTTTCCCAAAATCCAGTACTTCAGACTAAATTGTGCACTGCTAACTCTCCTGATGATGCCCATGCTATTGATGTCAAATATCATAAATCATGCTGGACTGAGCATGTCTTCCATGTTTTGTGAGATAGTGGCAAAGAGAGTGAAACAAACAATTATTGTATGCAACAATCAATGCAGAATGCTTGCTTTATTGAACTGGTCAACCTCATTGAACTACAAACAAAAAAAAGGCATATCTTTCGATAGAAGATGTCGAAACCACATACATCAACTTGCTTGGTGGACTTGAAGCATTAGCAAACCATTCACCTGCCTACACTAGACAGTGGTTAAAAGACAAAGTTATGGCAGAATTGCCTAGCATTCGATCAGTTCTACTAAAGGACAGACGAAATGCAGCTGTCTTGTACTCTCCAGCAGCTTGTGAAGCTGATATGGTTCAGTCTGCTATTGTGACAGGTGAAGTGGACAACATGAAGTGTATTTACAAATCAGCACAGCAAATTCGTCAGGCAATAAATAATTTCTCAAAGGCAGGAAAGTCACAAGGCAATATTACCATTTCCAGCACTCTCGATGATATACCAGCAGAACTGTACACACTTACTTATTGGATTTTAGTTGGGCCTGCACAAGAACTTGAAACTGAAGTTCGAAAGAACAGAGTGCACAGGGATGCTCTAACTATAAGCCAGAACATAATGTATTCATTTAAATCAAAGAGACAAGTTACTTATCAACCAAAGAGGGAGTGTGCAGATTTCCGTTTACTACAAAGCAAAGAAAACCCACAGGTACTAGGATTAGCACTAACTCTCCACCATGATACAAGAAACAAAAAAACTTGTAAATCTGCTCAATGCACAAAACTTATGCATCCCCTACAGTAGTGTTCTGTTTTTAGAAACAGCACTGGCAAATGCAGTAGTAAAAAATATGAAAACTCTGGAATAGATCATGCATGGATAGAAGCTGATGTTTATGGCCCTGCCACAACAAGACAAATTCTGAAGTGTACACATTATAAACGCTCCCTAACAGCTCACATATATTCATATATATATATATGGAGGAGTTTTTCAAAGATCACCCACACCTGAAAGATGTGTGTCTTCAGGAAACTTCGAAGATCGAAGATGCTTGCTCAGTAAAACTGAATAAGCAAACCAAAGCTGAAGCTGTGAAATGTGCAAATACTCACTTAGTGGAAACCTTAGCCAACAACAATATCATGAAAAACTTTCAGGATTGGAAAGTTAAGAGATCTGAAAATGCTATGTTTAGATCAATGATGATGTATCTCCATCGAGTGGAAACTATTCTATTCTTTATATCAGCATCTCGTAATGCTGACTTAAGTCTTCATCTTCAGGCAGGAGAAGCACTAAACCAGTTGTTTTTTGCTATGGATAGAATAAAGTACAAAAGACTTTGGCCTCGTTACATAGCTGATATGTATATGCTGAAGATTAGTTATCCAGAGACTTGGAAGGAACTTGAAAAAGGCAACATTTCTGTCACGAAAAGTGCCATTCCTTTTGTCTCTATTGGAGCTGACCATGCTTGTGAACATCTCAACAAATTTATGAAGGTTCATTCAGGCCTCATTGGTATTTCGAATAATGCTAATGCAAGGCAACGATTCTTTTTAGCTTCTCCTGAACTGTCATGCATGGCAAGTGAGTTCAAAGGGCAGTTCCATTGTAAAGATGGCCAGGATGTAGAACATCATAATCTTTCCATGACTGCTATTAAGCGGAATCATTGTGCCATCAGAAAGATTAAGGCTGCCATATTGAGACATAAGAATCCTTTTACAGCAACAGGTCCCATGTTATACAAACTTAATACTAATGCATATGTTCCAGAAAAATATATTCCACAAATTTTAAATATGGATGATTCAGGACAGAAAATGGCTGAAAGAATTAATGGAAGCATCAATTTATGGGCTCCTGTAAAGAAGAACAACAATAAGATGTACATGTCTAGCAACAAAAAGATGGCAGTCAAAGTACATGACAAAACAGTAGACTTGCAAGAAACCAAAAATTTATTTGGTAGACTGATGGTTCTTGCCAGGTCGAGCAGAAATATTGACCAAAAACATTGTATAGGCAATTTTGAGTTCACATTAACTCCAAGGGCACTATTTGCCCCAAGTGGTTCATTGCTGCTTTGCCAGGATACGTCTAAGCTCATTCATTCACTTGAAAAGTTGTTAGTAGCAGCAGAAGGTACTTGTGACAACTCACAACCTACTCACAAGCAATGTGATGTACCAGATCGAAGGATAGCTGTAGTAGATGGAATGGTAGTTGTCCAAAAACTAACCAAAAACAAACAACAATGGCTACAGTAAAGGATCTTAGTGTATGTTTTATTCAAAATTTAATGAATATTACAGCAGGCTATGATGAAATCATTTTGGTGTTTGACACATACAAAGTAGATTCATTGAAGAAGGCAACTAGACAAAAGAGACGTGGAATACAGGATCCTGTACAATACCAAATATGAGATGAGACAAGCATAAAGCATATTAGTATGAGCAAATTTTTATCTCATGACCAGACCAAAAATGACTTAATAACAGAGTACTTGGCTGAAAAAACTCTGCATTATAACCAAGACTCAAACAAATTGGTAATCGTTTCAACATCCAGAACAACAAGGAGCAACAAGCCGTATTCAATCTGTATTGAAGACAACAATCATGAGGAGGCAGACACCTAAATGATATTTCTGGCTGATGCAACACAGAGAAACTCGAGAAAAGATATGGAGCTAACATTCTTTTCTACAGACACCGATGTCCTTGTGCTGGCTATAGCAAATTATGATTTGCTGCCGAAGAAGACATCAATTCACATGGTATCTGGTACCCTGCAAATCAAACCATTTTGGGAAGCTTTAGGCACAGAAAAGGCCAAAGCATTGCCAGCTTGCCATGTTTTTTCTGGGGCTGACATTACCGGAACGTTTGCAAATATTGGAAAGACAACTTGGTTTAAGATATTTCCCAAGACCACTACTTATGTGATCAATGCCCTTACCTTGTTATCTACAGCTAGTGAAGTGACAGATGGTATCCAGTCAGCCATTGCTAAATTTGTATGTGCAGCATATTGCCCTAAGAGCATTCAGATTTTTAACATTCCAGAACTCTTTTTTGAAAACACATGGCTGAAAGTGTCAAGCTACCGCCAACTATTGGAGCTCTCAAGCAGCACATTTTACGAGTACACTTGCAGGCAAGTGTGTGGGGCGAGGCATGTATTGCGAGGCAGATATTTCTGGATCCACTGCAGAATGGCTATCACAGAAATTCTGATGAAGAGTTTACACCAACAACAACAGATATCCTTCCAGCACCCAAGGCAGTCATCGAGATGGTGAGATGTCAGTGCAAGAGCGATTGTACATCACAAAGGTGTTCATGTAAAAGCAACAGCTTACAATGTACTTACCGCCGCTTGTACAGTACTCAGTGTGAAAATGATGAAGAATCCTTTTTTGAAAATTATTTATCTGATAATGATAGTGATGACTAGTAACAGTCAAATTGTAAAGAACTGGTACAAAATATGCATACACATAAATACCACTATGCATTTATTATTATTTATCTAAATCTTATATTTTATTTTTGCTTGTGGCATAGTACGAATGATTGTATTGATTTTTACAAATTTGTAACTCTTACAAGGAATGATTAGTCACGAAAAAACATGCTTATCCAACTATAGAAATACTTTAAAATACATAGTTTTCAAATTCTGGTAGTTGATTTATTAGCTTTCGTAGTAGATATAACTATAAAATAGTCAAAACGTTTTGACCCGTAGGTCTTCATCAGTTGACAAAAAACACAATACTAAAAATGACAAAAAACCAGTTCAATAAAATGCAAAGACCCTGAGGATGCACTAGTTATAGTGACGCTATAATTGGTTGCCATGTTGGATTTAACTCCAGGCCATTGTCCAAGTTAGATGTTGATGGCAGGCTTTGGATCACTACTGCCTCAGTAATCCTTCTTCTGGTGTAGTTCTCAACTCTCTCTTTCATGCTTTGGCCTCCAACCAATTTACATTATGTTTACTGTTCCATGCATGTACAGCAATACCATTCTTCTCATCATATGCCTTTTTACTGCATTTTGGTGTTCCTTTAAACGTTTGTCTAGTGTACGTCCTGTTTTCCCTACATGTACCATACTGCAGTCCATAAATGGGATTTCATAAACTACTTCTTTGATTTTTGATTTTTCTGTGGGTGTTTTTACCTTCATTAAATGTTTCTTGAGGGTTGGTGTTGATGTAAAAACTGTTTTTATGTTCAAGGAACGGCATACATGTTCAATTTTTTCACTAATCCCTTTGATATATGGTTTCATCTTGTGCATTGGTTGAATTATTTCTGGTTGAATTCCTTTTGGATTTGATGTTGCTATTTATTATTTATTCTGGGTAACCATTTGCTAGGAAGACTTCTTTTAAATGTTTCAGCTCCTGTGCAATTTTCAGATGGATGGCATAATTTCTTTGCTCAATCTGTTAAGGGTGCAGTACCACTTGAAACCGCAGCGCTAAACCGCAGACGGAGGAGTTATGCTATGTACTTATTTCTCGTTGTCTGTTCAATGTATGCTTACTTTGTTGTTCCAGTTGAAACAGACACCAACAGACAGCTCTTATAAACCAAGTTTCAAGAAAAAAGACCGACCAGGAACGGAGAAACAACGGTACAAACCTTACGGCTATTCAGCGAAATAAAGGGGCGACCGTTGCAGTTACGAAGTCGATTTTTTTTCCAGCGGTAGCCTAGGGGCTTCCCCACAACATTACAACGCCGTATTTTTTATATTAGTATTTGTTTTCCATTTTTTTTAATATTTTTATATTTTTTTTTTGTATCCTATTTAAAAGAAAAAACTCGTTGTAATGTTTTTTTTTAATGTGGCTTGTACCCCGTGTACAAAATATGAGTTCATTCTGGCCATCCAGTACTTCTGAATATCGATTTTTAGGTACGAAAGCTAACTATTGATTCGTATTCATTTGATTCTTCAACTCCGCCTCCCAACTCTGAGCGCGCAATTTATTGTGGGCAAAATTCTGGATGGTGGCAGCTCTAATTAGAACTGGTAAGCAAACACAAAAGAAGAGTTACTGTGCGAGTGAGGCCCGCAGGGAAGAGTACAAGACTTCTGGAATGTACTGAAGGGTCCTAGACGATGAAGAAGCGGCGGCGTATTAATGGCGCCTGGAGTCACTCGTTTAGAATAGATATATCACGGCTCACAGCTGCGACTTGGAAGGAAGAATCTGCTTTGGTGTCTTTGGAGAGCTTGATAGAAGGTTGGTGTAGCGGGTAGAAGTTAGAGGCAGTTTCAGTGTGTTAACTTCAACTTCTCAGGAATTTTTGGTGCTGTTTTTTTTTCTATCCCTGTTACTGTTGTGACAGCACACCATTAAAAGAAAATGTGAATTATTACTTTTTATTTACTAATGTTATTTTCTTTCTACAATAATATATATTTATCAATTAGGCTGTTTATTATCAATTATTATTTTATTGATTTATTTAAAATAAGACCTGAATCAAATTGTGACCGTCTATAGGAAAACCAGGCACAACGGGGCACCCTTCGAAATTTTTTTTTTTGCACTTACGGAGTTGTCGGCGTCCAGATATTGAGCTCTCCAAGTTTTATCGTCGTAGCTTAAGTCGTTCCCGCTATAATAGACCTAACCGTTCCCTTTTGTCGGCTTGAAACAATACATTTTAAGAAATCGATCGATCTTTTCTCGATATTTACGCATGCCGCGTTGTGCCCGGTTTTCCCGTAGACGGTCACAATTTTAGATCATAGTACTTTGTCTAATCCTCAACAGGAGAGAAAGGGGCTGGCATGCTCTTCATAGAAATAGATGAGCTCCCATTATGAGAAGGCACAACTTCTTGGTTCTAGGGGGTACAACTGGCAGGTTCACAACAAAAGTGCAGAGCAGAAGACATGGCTTCCTTGTTTTCCAGAGGAGAGAACAGTAGACCTTCGGCTCTCCTAAGAAGTCATGCCTCCTGAAGGGAAGAATACTACATCCTGGTTATTTAGAAGAGAGGACATGTCATTCCAGTAGAGAGGTCAATGAGAAGGCACAGCTCCTTGGATCCCCTTGATAGTATTGCATACTTCAGAACCTTTGATTTTGTTCATTTCATATTGTATTTTATTATGGCCCTGCTACTATTGAGTTATGATTTTATGTTTAGTAATATTTTTTTAGAAAGTGAACACATATTAATTATCTATACTGCTGCTTCTGCCCTACAGTACTGGTAGTCCTTTGAGGTGAAAGCTCTTTGTGGTAAATTGTTTGGTACAGTTAACCGATTAATGCCGAAGGACGCGAAAACGCGTCAATTAAGAAAAATCGATAACCGCGGAGGACGCGAAAATGCGTCAAAAAAGCGTCTTCGCGTCCATTTCGCCCTACAGCTTTGTGGAGTCAAGGACGCCACCAATCACAATTGTAGACGATTCTATATTGTTATAAGTATATTTTAGGCTTATAAAATACATAGACTGCCATAAAAAAATGTTGAGTAAATTTTGTCACAACAATAAGACTTCTTTCTGATAAAGTATAAATTGAAAATATATTTCATAATAATAAAGGTACACAGAATAATTTTTTAGAAACCAATATTACTTTAGCTATAACTGCTCATGATAAAACAAGTAGAAAGCTATCTTGGCAAGTGGAACACTGGCACTTCAGCATCCTAGTGATGAAGACTTTATTCTTGACCTGGCACAGCATGGCAGTGACAAGGATGGCAGTGACCAGAATGGCAGTAACTCTGATGGTAGTGACGAGGAGTTTGATGACAGCAAGAATGACTTCAGTACTGATGGGTGTAGTGACTGCAGCAGTCACTAGATGGTCAAGGACTCTGACGAGAGAACGGAATTGATGATTCTGAAAGGTAGCGATTTCCACAGGAATTTTAACCACATTCTTTATAACAATAAGTAAAAATAAATATTGTTATACAACAGGTGAGACTGCAGGGAGCCCTGTGACATATACTTCTATTATGCTATGACCAGTTGCACTTGATAGTAAGATCACTAACTATTCTGTCAACAATGCAGCCTACCAGCACATCAAAAGTAAAGACACCTTGGAGTACCAAACTGAATACACTAAAATATTCTATCATTTATTTGTGATGTACCTGTTTTCATGCACAAAAGCCATAAAAAGCTTCTCTGTTCACAAAATTTATAACAGATTGCTCAGTTCAAAATAAAACACACCCTAAATAAATATCAACAAATTCTTCCTGAATGTAAGACAGATGCGTGCAAAAACACTTTCTCTTTTCTCTTACCTCCATGATCAAGTAGCAAACTGCTTCAGCCATGAAACCATACTTCCAACCTTACTAGTGTGCTTACTAAGAGCCTCAGTGTGATGCCATAAAGGTTTTTGCCAAACGGTGCGAGTACTTTGTTATTTTTAAGTCGGGAACAGCTCCTTAGCGTCTAATTTATGCTTTCCCAATAGCCTAGAGAGCAACAATTATTCCATAATATTAAAAAAGATTATGCATAATATTTAACTTTAACTAACCTGATGATGCAGTCTCACTCTGTTCAGGTACTCTGTGGCTCTTTTCACATAAGTGAACATAATAGTTTTGGCCTAATACAAGTGAGAAGTAGAATGATTATGGACCCAAGTAGCTGTGTAAATACAACTATATAATATACCTCATTTTTGCCAACACCAAACATATCCATGATAATGAAACTTAAAAATTCTGGAAGTAAGACTTCCATTGTATATGAAAAAATCTAGATGTACAGAATATCATAACTATTTTTACAGTTGACAAATGATAACTTATTGACTGAATTACCGAGCTGGACTTGTCATTACACAACAGAATATGGAGATCATGAACTCCACAATTTTCTCAAATTGAGATACATTCATACACATTATAGAAAGGCTTCTGTTTTTCAATATCTCTACGAATAAATAATATTAAATCATTTTCAGATAAAATTCATAACTACAGCAAACATAGGAAGTTTCCTACATGAACTTTTGATGAAATCCGTATAACTTGGGCACTCATATTCCTGCAGCTGTATTAATAACAAGTCAGAGTTTGATATAATGGATATGAGTGAGAATATAAATAGTGAACCTAACGTTTTCAACAATTACTTCTTGGTTTAAATAGAGTTAAATAAGTAGCATTCAAATGGAATGCATAAAATATTTTAATAGTAAAATTGTAAAACAATATATTTCTACTTACTTCTCCATTTTTAATTTTTTCAAGAGTAGGAATGAACATTGAAATTTGCAAAATTAGCCTTTCTGTGCTGATCGCTTGAAATGTCACAACACAATCTTTAAACTTCTGATCTTTGCCAGCACTCCATGCTTTTAATTCTGAATTTGGCTTTATAACAGAGAGGCATGTTTTACTGTGCAGAGCAGGAAGTGGAGATATTTCAGATGAGACAGATGAAACAGATAGATCAGACTCTAAAGGACATGCGGATTCTTCCATTTGTGAGCTGGATGGAAATGTTGCGGGTAAATCATGTAGTGGCATCAATTTTGAATTCTGCACACACCTCTTTTTACTAGTAGCCAAGGAAGAGCAATCACTTTCATCACTACTACCATAATTGAAATACATCATTCTCTATTAATTCAACTGGTTGTGAATCTGGCCTTCTAAAAAACTTCTTCAGTCTAATCAAATAGAAGAAAAAGTTCTACAATAAAAACTTATCTCTAGCAAATCTGCACGTAGAATAGAATAATTTCTAGCATACCTGCATCCATTGACTGCTTTTTTCAATATATGGCCAGAAGTTGGATTTAATAAACGATAGAGATCATTTCCTAGGCTCTATATATGGCCCGAGCCAGCGAGAAGAAAGTTTGTCACCCTTTCTACAATCTCTCGCACTATTTCTTAATAGCACCATCATTTTTTCCTTTAAATGCTGCAATAACAATGTAATCTGAAATAAAAACAAATTAAAGTTTACAATATTTGTTCACCTATGTTTTCTGTCATAATCATTCTTCTGTCTGAGCTGAGCCATCTCAATTTCTTTTTTAGCATCTCCAAATAATTCATCTCTCACAGTAATCATTCCCTTCATATAATTCGACATTTTCTCTTCATCTTCACTGCTATTTTGACTACTACTGCAAGGTTGATCTTTTCGCATTGCCAATTCCAGTGGTAAAACTGCTTTACTGCAAGAATAATAGTTGATTTTGTATTATACACTGTGGGACTGCCCTCCCCCTCCATAGGAAGAGATCAGAAAAAGAAGGGCTAGATGGGCTGGATAACTGGTTACTTCAAAGCCTATTAGACTCAATGGCTGAGGTTCACCAGACACATCCCCTTCCATCCCACAAACGCTATAGTTGCTTCAACACTTACCGACAATACATTAATTCAAATGGTGTATATTTTGAAGATTTTTGCTCAGAAGTTCTGTATGCAAACAAAACTCCTTCTAATTTGTCATCCCAGTCACTCTGATTGCTGTTGATATATTTTACTAGTGATCGCTGTAAGGTTTGATTAAACCTCTCTACCAAACCATTGGTTTGAGGGTGGTAGGCTGAAGAGATTCTGTGTACTGTTTTTGTCATAGAGAATAGCTTGTCGCTCACTTTGTTCACAAACTCTTTGCCTTGATCAGAAATTACAACATCACTACAACCATGTCTACAATATAATTTGAATCAGTAATATTAAATAAGGACATATACATAGCATCATACCTGCACATCATCTTATACAAAAATTGTGCTACTGAATTTGCACTCTAATCAGGAAGAGCTTCAGCCTCAGGCCACTTCGAAAAATAATCGACTAAAGTAACTATATATTTATTTCCCCTTTCAGTTCTTGGCAGTGGACCAATTAGGTCAATTCCAACCTATAAAAACACATCCCACCAACATGTTTTTTACACAAATGCACTAACATTATTTCTTACCATATTCCACACTTTTGGTTTCACCGGAATTGGGTGTAAAGGGGCTGATGATTTCTGAAACTTGACGTCATTGGTATGTTGGCAAACCTCACATTGCACGACATAATTTTTCACATCAATCCACAATGTCTTCCAATAAAAGCGTCGAGAAACTTTTTTTCAGGTTTTATCTCTTCCCAGGTGTCCACCTATTATATTTATTTTACAATAGCCGAACTCATTTCATTTGCAATTGCTGACATTTTATGTGATGTGAGTCAATTATATAGAGCTTCATTTATAACGCCGAAATACATAAAAGTATAAGGTGGTTGTTAGAATAAGAAAGGATTGTTGCTCCTCAAACTTGCATTCTCATAGTAAATTGGCCTTGCATTTATTACAGAATTTTCACAATACTTATTTAGTTGTTCAACTCGAATTTTTATTTTTTATTTATTTATTTTTATTTATTTATTTATTTTTTTTGACCTGGAATTTCCTCCACCCCCCCCCCCCCGGTGGAGGAAATTCCAGGTCTACCCCCTCCTCTCTATAAAATTCTGCTCATATGTACTCTAAACCAGTATTTACTTTCCAGTTTCCCTGTGTCTGAGTTGATGCTCAAGCACAATGTATTCAAATTTTAGTTCATATTTAAATTAATGGCAACACCTTATACAACTACTTTTATCTACAATATCTTCAGTGCCAGTCTTTGAAAAAGCTGCAGCAAAAATATTAGATGCAATTTAAATATCTGTGTTGCCATGGCATAAGAAATATACATTAATTTACATTTGTAGTCACAGGTAAAGTATAGTCTAATACAATATTAATGTTTCACCTTCAAGGAATGGCAGCTTTGAAGAACTTGGTCAACTTCTGAAGGAGTCCTCACTACTTGTCTCCAACCACACTCCTTTCCCTTGTTTCTGGAGTAGTAGAGTACACCTCTCTCCACCTACAGGAAATACAAACACTAATATTTCTACTGAATAAGAAAAGCACGATTAATGATCTAAACAACAAGCATTAAGAATAAACTTAAATTTAAAAAAAAAGGATTCAGGGTTGTCCATAAAGCACTGCCTCTTTAGCAATTCCTTAAACATGATTACATATACAAAATATAAACATAATGTTATTTCACATACCAATGCAGTGATTTAGGGACGTAAAATCATCATGATTTACATGACTTTGCTCTTTGCCTTATTTTGTTGACCAATCATGACAGGTAGAATTAATGTTTCTTATTTTCATAATTTTTGGCCAACCACAATTTTTTCTATCACTGTTCCCCTAACTTATTTAAGTCTAATAAGTCTAATAATTCCTGAATATGGTCTAAAATTATATGCAACTCATAACATCCAGTTGAATCGAATTAATACTTAGTTCACCTTACCTTATAATTTGCCAGAGCCTTCCTACGCAGGATTTTCTTCTCATTCTTTGTATACCCGGAAGGATAAACCCCAGTAGTGAGTTAGTCAAAAACGAAGCCATACAAATCGGCCATGATTCAGCCAGAGGAAGACTTGCCAGTGGTAAGTGCGGACAAGATTAAGGGGAAAAGGGAGGGGGGACATTATTCACTTGGGGGGGGGGACATTATTCACTAGTGAATACTGTCCCCCCACGGACTAGTGAATACTGTCGGGGGGGGGGGGAAACTATTCACGGGGACAGTATTCACTCCGACACCGTGACTGTTACATAGTCTCGTGTAGCCGGACCCTTTACCATAGGGAAAAGGGTCTGGCAGACTGACATTGAGTGGTTTGATCTTGTTTAGTCAGCAAGTAGTTAACTTGGGTTCATTTAGTGTGCTAAGGCGCTAGAATTGATCAGATCAGTAGGCAGAGCTCCTTCTGTATTACCATGAAGAAATGTTTCTTATGCAAACTATGCTAGGAAATACTGCGGGTTAAATTTAATGACACTGATTGATACTTGGCCTATAGCATTATTCATCTTTAAGCAATGACAAAAACCTAAGGTACCATGGCATATACAATGGCCCGTGCCTATAGCAACAACTGTATCTTACTGCTAAGCGAATATTCCAATTGCAGATATCTCATAAACGCTAGTCCAATCACTGCTTAGCATTACTAATGGCATAATCTATAAAGAAGAGTTTTGACAGGGCTGTTGGAGAGTTGAGCACAGAAATACAACACACGCAAAAGTTTGAGCACTCCAGGATATTGCATCACCTATTGTTTGTGGTCTCCCCAATTAGTGAGGAGAACTGAGCGAACTGCTCATCAAAGTCAGTCTACCAGACCAAGTAAAGGGTCTGGCTACATGAAATTAGCTGTTATAGAGGAATGTGGTATGGTTTCCAAATTACATTTACATTAGTATTTTATGCAGGCCATCAATCACCAATATTGTGATAGTTGTTCAGGAAAACTGAGCTCCATTATATAATACTCTTGTAGTAAGATGCCCACTCGTTATGTATACTTGTAGTAAGATGCCCACTCATTTCATCGAGAACAGCCTAGGATACGACAAAAGAATGTTAACTAACCACATCCCAAATTCTTAGACCTAGAACAGCCAATGAGCATGATTGTCCCCAGACTCTATCTCCGCGTAGCGGTTAGGTAAAGGGTCTGGCTATGCCACACTACCCTATAATGGTTTTCCTTGTATTGTAGAACATTATTCACTTTCTTGACAAGAATTTTAAACAATAAGTCAAGAGTTGAGGTCTTCACGGAATACCACACAAGTATCTACTAACAAGTGGGCAGCTAATTGAAAAGGCAATACAAAATCATCAAAACCCCTGCAAACCGGTATGTTCTTTCCTGACATTATGTAGGAAAAGTTTGTCATCTGCTATTTGCACTTCTTGGCTTGTACGTCTGAAGAACCACTCACGTCTTCTGGAACTGCCACATCTAAAAGTTATGTTATCGCCTTCAGAGACATGGGAAACGCTTGGTAATACTAACCTAGGACGAATCGTAGGCCATACAGTCAATGTAAAATGATTCCTAAAAGAGGCAACCATTCCAGATTGTGTTATATACTGTACCTCCTTCTAATACTTCCGCGGAGAAAGTTGGTATAATTTCCCAGGGTCCAACCTCCAATAGATTGGGGTCCAGACTGAATCTAAATGAAGCAGCTACAATGAAATTTGTAACTGCAGGAACTAAAATAAATTATTCGTTTGGTCTTTGTAGTGCCTTCACACTCATGGTGCTTAATTTGCTGAAATGACTTCAAGCATTTTAAACTAGTGATGTGTTTAGCCTGGTTTGACTGAAATTTTAATTTGAATGCTAGCTGCTAATTCTTTTTGTTAAATATTTTTGTTTTAGCTTTTGCTATTCTTAGCAACATCACAACACTTTTATAGTTCACTGGATATACCCAGCTCAAGACCAGCGTCGTATTCTCTTCGTGACCGACTGTTGGACAAAGGATTTTCAAGGGGTAAGCAATCTAATTTCCAAGGATGATACGGGTAGGGATCGCTAAACTATAAAGGGTTTTAGTTTATAGTAGCGTTTCAGAAGTATGCTCCGTACAAAATGCTCTATTGTACCAGGGTTCTAGTAAATGAGCATTACGTTGTATTTTCTTAGTGACTTGACTATTGGACTTTGCATTATCAAGTAAGAACAAATCTGTTAGTAAGGCGTATAGCAATGACCAACAGCGCATATACGCTCAAAAAATTAATGAACTCGCTAACTTTGGAAAACCTAACAGGGAAAGTGTTCCACATTCTATGGCCGTAGCTCTTTGCCATTTTTTTTCTTTTCCTAGCATTAGCTATTTCAAAGTCTTTTGTCCCGAATACCTTGACCCCGCGCTGATCTTTACGTTTTAAAGTAGCCTCGGGGGGGGGGGGGGGGGGGGGGGGGGGGGGGTGGACCAGCATTGACCTCTTGAACTTGTCCATATTACACGTAATAGTTATAAACCAGTGTAGGTTGTATAGGATAATCCCGAGACACTAGGGCGAAGCCGGAGTGGCGTGGGTTTGTGAATCGCAATACAAACCTATTTTGTATTGGTTTATAATTATTTTATACCCGTCAGGGTTCTATCTAGGAATTTTGTTCTGGAGGAGAGGCTGGGTCATGTCCTTATGATGTAATAGAGAGATATATCAAGTGTAACAAAACATATTGTATTGAAAATTACATTTACAAAATTGAAATATTAAAGTGCGATTTTTCAAATTTTTATTGCTTTGTAGTAATCAAGTATTTGTTCTAAAATATCACTAGATAGATGATCAGGACCTTCAATACAGATTATCAGAAAGCATGTAGATGGTAGCCACGGTGAGATATTTTAATAGCAATGTTGATATAGTGTGCTGCAGCATCACCAGTTTGATCATAAATTTCTTCAAATGTAGCTACCAGTGCTGGTAAACTTCTCGCACAGCTCGTACTGCTCTTTCACGGGCAAGCCATCTGGTATCACTAGGTTTTTGCATTTTTAATTCAGGACAGTTAAGCTCATTCTGAATTTCAATTAACTTTTAGATAGTTAACAGTGTTCCCAAGACTCGCTTTACTTGCCGATGTTCCTCAGCAGCACTGATAGCAGCAAGCTGTAACCTATGTGTGTAACAGTGGATATAAATAGCTGAGGGTGAATGTAACTTCAATCGTCTTTGTACACCACTTCTATGGCCCGACACGTTACTAGCACCATCAAAGCCAAGACCCCGCAGTTTTGTTAAACTGATATTTAAAGATTTTAGAAAAGCAATTAAATGATCAGAAATGGATTTTGCTGTAGTTTCTCTAACATGAATGATTACAAGAAAGTGTTCCACCACCTTACGGTCATGAAGCCATCTAGCACAGACTGATAACTCTTCTTTTGATGCAGAGTCCTTGCTGCTCTCATCAGCCATTAATGAATAATATTCACTAGTATGTAAGCTGGATAAAATATTTTTCTTCAATACTTCACTGATACTTGCCAGAAGCTCAACTACAGTAGTGTAGGATTCAGAAGTAGCATTTCAGGGGCATGTATCACGGTGAACCTGCAACCTAGTGTCACCATTCTCAATTTGTAATAATATGAGAGTTTCAAATGTGGTTGTATGTGGAATGTGGTGTTTCACTAGGAAATACAGGAATTAAAAATGCTTTTTTAGCAAATCACAGCTTTTTCTGCTCTTCGCTAGCATTTGCTATCTGTTCCACATGCTCAGAAACAGATAGTGAAAGGGCCTTCTTTTCCACTGCTACAATATACAAGTCAGATTGGGAATGCTTTTTTAACAAATAGTGGCTTTTTTAACAAATAGTGGCATTTACCCAGTTACTCACAGGCTTAGTAACCCAAGCACCTCTGGCTTGTATGATACTTTACCATGTTCCTTACAAATAGAACATGACATACCTTGATTACTTGGGTCATATTCAATCCAAGGATAAGTTTTCTTCCAGGCACTGTCATACTTCAAATTGTTTTTATAAGTTCACATAGCAGGAACTTTTGGTGGAGGTGGTTGCTGTGCTTTTGAAACACCATCTGAATCCCCTATGGGGTTGATCAACAGGTACTTCTTCCTCTGTGACATTCTTCTTCCTGATAAGGAACCTGTCCATTTTAGCTAGCAGCTAGAACAGTGGTCCTTGTTCACAAGAGGTAGGTCACAGTTGACCTCAGAATGACCTTTATAGTGGCTATTGAATGGATGTGCTCATAATACCTTCTCTAGTCTGTGTTTGTTGCCAACGAAGTCACTTGTACATTTTTACTGTGAAGGTGTAGTTTTACTCAGTTTCAACAAAAGCAGCAGGAGATAGTTTGGGTAGATAAAACCCTGCCGTTGATAACAAATAAGCTCTATTTGTAGCTCTCTCCGATCATTTTCCCGTTACTTTTAATGGTAGCTACGAACTATATCAACGTTTTCCCTCTAATACATTTCGTGCCGGAATATCGCGGACTATGTGGGTCTGGCCTCCAGTGAAATGGAGGAGAACGAGAGAAGGCAAAGAGAATACGGGGAAGAAGACAGAGACTTTTCAACTCATTAGTGCATAGTTGCCAAGTTTATGAAACTAATTTTAGGTACATGTAAAACCACACCCATCTTAGTGAGCCACACCCAAAATCACACCCATTTTAGTAAGTCACACTTAAACAATGCCCATTATCAATAGACCACATTCCTTTCAGTTCCAATTTCAAATAATATTTATTATTGATAGTGAGGACTTTGTGTGTAGCTTTTTTTACAGATGGAATGAGCACCAACAGGGGACTTCAGCAAGCCAAATATGAAGAATGAAGACCTGTCTGGGACGGCGATACAGCTCTGCACACCGCTACTATTTGGTGTTATTTCGAAGCGGCCGAAGGAACTAGAGTACTCTTTTTTTTCCAGAGGTAGCTAACGGGCTTCTTCGCAACATTACAGAGCCATATTTCTAATAAATATCTATATTCTTTTTTTGTAAATAGTAAAATTTTCGTGCCGTTTTACTCCTGCGTTATTCTAAAAAAATCTCTCCGTAATTATATTCTATGGGGGTATGCTGCTTGTGCGCAAAATTTGGATTCAATTCAATGATCAATTCCACGAAATATCGATTTATATTTTCAAGTTGACTACTAGTTGGGCGGAGCCCGGCGGAGCCCAGCGGAGCCCGACCTCTGCTGAAGGGAGAGGTCGGGTAGCAAGCCTATACCCAGGTTTGTTCCCTGCTGCAACGTACGTTGCAGTCCAATCAGATTGCAGTGTGGTTAAATGCTAAGGGAATGGGTGGGCGGACAGGAATACGCCTAGGCAGAAATATACGTACACACAAAAGAGAGATTCACTGGCGCTTCCTCCACCAACCTGCCAGGATGGCTAAGAAGCTAAGTGCTGGCTTTGCAGTGAGAGCAGCATCGAGAGAATTGGGTTACAGCAGCTCTCTAAAGCAAGAACAGTTAGACATTACTGTGGCACTTATGCTTGGGCAAGATGTGTTTGCTGTATTGCTTACTGGGTTTGGGAAAAGTTTGTGCTTTGCAGTTTTACCTCTGGCCATGGATAATTACTTAAAGCATGAACATGGGTTTAGTATCGTAATTGTACTAACTCCATTATTGGCAATTATCGAAGATCAGGTAATTAGCTGAATATGTGAAAGGATATTGATGAGCCATTGCATATTCCATGTTCACATCATCGAATAGTTGTTCAATCCTTTTGGAGGGAGAGAGGGAGAAAATTTGCTTAACCCTAACTTAGGAGTAAAAATCTAAAAAGAATTTTTATGAATCATTAGCTTCAAAGTAGCTAGTAATTTTAAAAAATCCTACACTACTCACTTTAATTTTGGGTATATTAATTGTAGGTTGCATCGTATTCTGCTAGAGGACTTAATTGTAGGTTGCATCGTATTCTGCTAGAGGACTTTTGTGTTGGGAGTATGTGGAGATACTGCTAATGACCATGAGATGTTATCTAATGTTGCTAGTGGTAAATATCAGCTGGTTTTTTACATGGGAAGTGTTATTAAATAATAAATGATGGAGAGAATTAATTTCAAATGATACCTACACCAGAAGATTGAAAGCTCTTGCAATTGATGAAGCACATTGTATTAAGAAATGGTAGGTATAACTCGTTCAACAAATTCTAACCACACCCTTAGCTAATTATATCATTTTTAATGTTCTGTAGGGTAACAGTTTTCGTCATGTACTAAAAAGAATTGGGGAATTGCGCAGCTTAGTTCCTGCATCAATAAACTTAATGGCATTGACAGCAACAGCAACAGCTAAAGATAGGCATTCAATAAGCAAGATTCTTGGGTTGAGAAATCCCTTCATTCTTTCTAAATGTCCTGTCAATCATAATTTGAGGTTTTCAGTTGGTCATTTTGTTTCTGTGTCTGAAACATTTAAAGGTTTTGCAAGTCGTTTCTTAGAAGAAAAGGCACTATTCCCTAAAACAATTATATATGGGAGAACTCTGGAAGTATGTGCTGATCTATACATTTACTTCAAGAGACATTTTGGGTCACATTCCACTTTACCAGAGGGGGCACCTGACATTCCCAAGTTTCGGCTCTTTGAAATGTTCTCAAGTGTTACACCAAGTAATCACAAGGCATCTATTTTGGAACTTTTTAAAGCTGACAGCACTTTAAGAGTTGTTATTGCAACTATTGCATTCGGTATGGGGGTGGACTGCTACAATTTAAGACAAACAATTCATGTTGGCTTACCAGATGACATTGGCTGCTATATACAAGAAGTGGGTAGAGCCGAAGGGATGGTGAATTATCTTGTGTATCACTATTGCTTGCACAAAGTTATCACCATGTTGATGATGACATCAAAGAATATTCACTGAATACTTCTGAATGTAGACGTATAGCATTATTCAAACATATTATGGACAACTATGTTCATAAAGAATTTCAAAACAAGTGCCTATGCTGTGATGTATGTACTAAAAAAAGTGTTTTCTTGTTGAACTTTTTGCTGTGAAACATTGTCCTTTGTTAAGTTCATTAATTATGCTCATAATATCCTTATGTGCTTTAGGCTTTGTTTGTTTGCTGGTGGTTTGAACTACGTTGTTGACAGAATCAAAATTATTCAAAACAGGTGATAATGTTCCCATAGCCCGTCCTATCCTTTGAATTGCTTTTATGGATTTGTTTGAACCTAACTTGCGATAGCACCTTTGGCAATTTTATTCAAATGTTCCATATGCAGGTCTACAGGAACATGTTTTCCAGGACTTCCACTAGTATTTATAAATCTGCTCCATAGAAGCTGTGAAGCTTGACGTGGTGATAAAGTATGATATATTGAATCAGTAAGTTGGCTGCTTCACATGCATAATTTCGATTTTCCAGAATTAGAGAAAATGATGGCCATGTATTTCCAACAACGCAGCACCCATCCTCCATCTCCCTCCCTTATGGCATCTGCAAATTCCATGTAAAAGCAGCACATCCTCAAGAGCTGTATTGAATACTTCATAACCAAGTCACTTTCATTTGTTGTTGATGTGACGTCATTAAATTTGAAATCAACATATTTGTCTTAAATTCTCCTGCATAAATCTAGCAAAAGCTTGCGTCTTTCATCTGCTGATAATGTCCACACTTCCTCAGCTCCTGGTACTGAAATGTCTGAAGGCATGTCATCAACCGAGTTAAGCGACAACATCTCTAAAGCGGAACTAATGATGAGGCCTGATGTCACAATTTCGACAAAATCTTCGCATGCATTAACATTGTTTTTTGGCTTTGTAACTACATTTGTTCTATTCAATTTGTTTCGTAATTGGTACAGAGTACCATGGTCTTGCGCTGAGTTGGATGAATAGAAGTACTTCCAAATGACCTGTACACATAAAACAAGGACTGATAGTGCAACTAGGTTAATGACAACGGATAAAGTGATAATGTACATTGTCAATTGATTGAAAATAATGGTATTACAAAGCATATTTCATTCTTATAATATTATTGCATTGACAGTTGTGCTGCTGTCTGTTAAAGCTATGTAACAGAGCTATAGTATGTCCAAGTTGAGTTGGCCGCAAGAAAAACTTGAATAACTTTAGAACGGAAGCAGCTACGCATCCGGGGTTTGCACCATTGGAAAGCTCGCGCCTAAGCGGTTAAAAATATTCCCTCAGTAAACTCCAAAACCGGAGAGAAAGTGCTATTCCAAAACTCAATACAAAAGTCTATGGGAATAGAATAAACCACAGGTTTCCCGCTCAAAACGCGCCCGCTTTTAGTCACGCGGTATGGCTGAATTTATCACGCGGACCGTCTTCATTAAGAATTTTGTAAACAATGAGCGGCTTCTTCTCAGATTGCTGTGTTTCTAGCTTTATATCCCGATTAGCTTAGGTTGCGAGTGTGGAAACAGGATAGACGGAGTGTTCTGTTGTTGCAGAGGGTACAGGACCACCTGATAGGATGTAGGTATGATTATTTGTCTACCTGTTCAATAACAAATGCCATATAGCATATATATTTCAGTGATATAGCTGCTATCATTTAGCTAGCAACTTGTAATACAGCCACACTTACGCTGTTTGCCGTTAAATTGTGTGCTTGTCAAAGCCGTGTTTATGCCAATTCCTTTTCTTCACTATTATAGATGCCGTTTATTGTAAGAATTAGGACCAACTCAGGCAGAACTCCACCTTCAACTCGGATCACAACTATTTTTTGTATGTGTACTACTTAAATCCTATCATTTTCATCAATTTTCATATACCTTATTATAAATAAATGAAAGAATTGATAATTTTATTTAACATGAAAGTAGTCTAGTAACTTTAGCTACAAGTTTACAGCGCTGTACTGCTGAATCCTGTGAACATCAGAATATTTCTTGGGACACAGTAGGTACAATCCACTGATTTTAATCCTGTCTCTTTAGAAGAACTCCCACCAGTTTGCGTTTTCCATCTGCTGTACATTATCTGCGCATAAGAAACATAAATATCATTGAAAACAGACGAGATGAGCTGTACAGCGCCCGAAAAACTCCATAAACTTCTCTAAATTTCTTTCTTTCAATAGTTACAGTATTAATGCGCACCTGTGCTACCGCCCCTTTTTCACGTGCAACGTTGACGTTTTGGCGCTTAATTGACTTGGATTCACATGACTAAATTGCTTCCGGTAAAGTACTAAATGCATTCCTCAATTACCGCGCTTGCGGTCGTGCCAACTCAACTTGGACATACTATAGTTCTATATCTGTCATTTTAACTTTAGGTATGTATAACATTGTAGCTAGCTACTATCCAATGAAAAAAATAACTATCTAGTCTAAAAAAAAAGATGTATATCTAATTCATCTGACAGTACACACACCTTTAATTAAGTAAACCATGCCCATTGTTCCACCCCCAAATCGCCTCCCCTCTTCCAAAATGCCTACAAGCCAGCAATGCAATAAATTGTATCTTCATTTACTTACATCGAGCAGTTTCACTTTCGTATGCCAATCTGATGCAATGGGTATAAGACCAATTAGCTGTTTTGAAGGCTTCAGAGCATTTGTTCTTGCTTTCTGAGCTGATCTGGCACGGGCAGCAGTTTTCTTATCTCCTGCAAACAATATGGCATGTCCAAGAGCGGTATGAACTTGAACAGTTTCATCTGTACTATCCACATACACATCTTTGACCTTGTCAATGAGAGGGATAAATTGCTGTGTTGTTTCTATTATTTCTATCATTTGGTCAGTTTTATTCTCATCATGTGGTAGAATTCCTAGGATGCTGTAAATAAGAGTGCACATAGCCACATCACTAGAATCAATGTTTGTTACACAATTTTACACTTACCACTATCGATTTAGAGTTCATTTCATTTGAGTACTCATGTGCAATATGCCAATCAATAACACCATCATAGGTGAGCTTAAAATATTTTACATTCTCAAACAAGACTCCGGAAATAAGTATGCAAATGTTTTCACGCATTGCGAGATCCTCATCCTCATTTGGCAAGAGAGAAAGAGCCACTTGCCTCGAATTGCATTGCTGAGTAGGCATAATTTGGTCACTCATGTTAGAAAAATCAACTCGATCACGCACAGCCATAGCATGCCAGAAATGAATGGAGTTAGGTTTATTGACTCCAACTCTCATATATCGGCTTGTAATTGTGTGGTCCAAATTGTCACCACACCCAATGAAATCTTGAAACTTCTGATCTTGTTGGTCTATTAACGATAAGTATAAAGTTTAGTACTAGCACATGAGGATGCTTCTCAACTTACCTTGTGAAGATCGTTCACTTGCTTGGGAACAGATGACTTGTCTCTCCAGATAACTCTGATTGTGGCAGTATTGTCTCATTTTCACCATCATTCTCATCTTCATCCCTGCTGGTTGTCAGACTACTTGCATCGGAGAAGTTGTCACTACTAAATTCTTCTTCTGAAGTTATGGGAGAGAAACTCAGTCAGAGTCTGAGTTAGAATCTTCTTCATCAACACTATCTTCGGAGCTGCCACAATCTTTGGCAAAAACCAAGGTGCATGATGAGTAGCCTACACAGCATAAAAGTAGCTATTTAAATATGCATGAATGATATTGTCAAATTCATAAAAATAAAGGTCTTTAGGTTGTCAAGATATAATAACCTACACAGCTAGCCTAAGGTGTCCCACGAGTTGACTGTTTATTCTAATTTTACGTACCAGCTCATCCTCATTTTCCAGTGTTGATTCAATCTTGTCTTTCCAAAGTTTAACTTCACTGTCAAAGCTTTCGCCAACTGTATCCAACAATCGAATAGTGGACATGTGTGACATAGCCAAATTCAATTGTTGTAGTCGCTGAAAAACCTAAAATAATTCAAGAGTTAAAAGTGTATGTTCATACTTATGCACAAAATAACATAACATACCTCCTTGGATGAATGACCTGCATATAGTATTAAGGAGATAATTTTTGAACCAAATTGATTTTCTAATTTCTATGCTTCAATATAATTGAAGCACACATTCCTACTATTGCATTTCTGTTCTCCCGAGGTGTTCTTGTTTCAGTTGCTTTGCATAGAAGAGAAGCTATAACTGGAGCATTTTGATGTAATTCGCACAATAAAGCATCCCAAGTGATCTCCTTCAATGCGTCAGTGTCACTATCTTTTAGTATTGATATGCTCTTATCAGAAGATAATGACTTCACTTTATTACTTAAGTCTTTGCCAATGTAATCAATGATATGTTTTTTTACTTGACTATCATTCAATGTTTCAATAGCAATCTTCTTTTTGCTTTTTCGAGCAACTGCTTTACCAATTCTTTTTCGATTTGGTGTTAGTCCATATACCTTCCGTTTCGAATAATTAATTTTGATCTGTAAAGTAACACTACATTCTATAAAATATGTTAATTTGTGTTACTGAATGTACTTACAGAAACATCTGGAGAAACACAGCTATCAGCACGAGCAGAAGAAGAGTAATCATGCTTTGCTTTCTTGTGTGGGGGAGGTCTAGAAGGTAGTAAGGACTTCAGCTTACTCAAAATTTCTGCATCTCTTTGCCAATAATTTTTGTATGCAAGAAAACACTTTCTGCACATTTTCCCACCTTTGCAAATAGCGTCGGAATTACCGTCACTAGAACACCTCCTCATCATAGATTTCCAAACATCTATAACATTCTGGACGTCAGAATTATTAAGGTTGTCCAAGGATCGTCTGTTAGCTGGGGTACCCGAAAAATCGGCACCGCAACCCAAACAGTTGTTCATAACGCTCTTTCGGAGTTGAAGGAGCTAGCTTAAGAATGGCCACAAATCGTAAATCCCACGCAATCGGTTCATGACGTCATGATTAGCTGACTCAGCAGGAACAAACCCGGGTATAGGCTTGTTACCCGACCTCTCCCTTCCGCAGAGGTCGGGCTCCGCCCAACTAGTTGACTACTGATGCGCTATTTTACCCCGCCCCCATAACGTTGAGCTCCGCGGACGAGCAATCATAATCAATTGACTAGTGATAGCTCTAAAAAGAGTCCATTTGTAAACAAAAATAAGAAATACAATAATGAGCCGTGAGATTGCCGTTGTAACTTCGGAAAAGGTTAGTCCCGAGCAGAAGTGACGGCGTATTTCCAATGTTGCTTGGAGTTGGTTGCTCATTAGTGAGAGCGGGGTAGTTCTGCACAAACTGAAGAATATAGCGGTAGCAATCCCGACAGCGGAGTCTATACCAGCCAAGTCTGAATACAATGTTTGTGGAATAGTAGGAGCTGGTACCAGTCAGGATGAAGTTAGTCACAGTTGAGACAGAGTTTTAAGCTGCTCTAATGGCGGCTTCACAAGTAGAGCCTCATTCCGTACCCTGAAAGTATAATAGAAGGATTTTATTTGAGGTGACTGTTTCAGACTAGTACACTACAGTTATACAGTTATAGCTCGGGACCCGTTTATCCTCCTGCTTCGTGGTAACCTGTAGATTTTTTTGGCGCCAAAGTAAGAAATTCAGAGCTGGCCACGCGACGCGTGAATAGATTGCAGAGCTGGCAGCTCCGGTACAACAATAGGCTAAGTAGTAATTCCAGTGCAGCAACAATAGATAATTCCGGTATTGCACCGGATGTTCCTGTACACTTGGCAACTATGTTAGTGTTATGTACATATTTTTAGTATATAATTTTTGTCATTTAGATTAGATTAGGTAAAGGTCGTCACGTATTATATTGTTAGTGATTCTGTGAGTATGTATGCACCGCTTTGTGGTCAGTCATTGTCCATTAAATCTGTGGAAGACGAAAACTCAACTTGATCGTCCCCGCGTTTGCGGCTACATATAGGACATGCACACCTAGTGCTGCAAGGTTCCTGTGTGCCTACGAGTGTGTTGCTAAGCTTGGAGTGGGAATCCTGGTGGCAGCGCTATCGCGAGAAAGGATCGAAGGAGAAGCTCGACCCCAACTCCATTGACCACCCCAACTCTCAACCACAGACTATATCAGATTTATAGTACTCGACGACAAGCGCCTGTCGCTCAGGCAATGGGCTATAAATATTTATAAACCAATATCTAGAACTGTGACTCGTTAATAAGAGTCTCGCTTCGCTCGCCCAATAGTAAGTATAAAATTACCTTTTTGACGCCCATTGGTGTTGCAATCCCAATAGAAATGTACATAGCACAACACTTGTGAAAGATGGTAAAAGGTCTTCAATGAGGAGCCACCTCTCTGTTGCTTGCAGATGGCTGCAAAGTCCTCTTGTCCTATTGCAAGTTGAAATGTTAGTTGTACACTTAACCCACCAGACAGTTTTGCCAAAAATGTAATACTTCAGTACAGAACTGCCAGTTGGCTATCTCTCTTTACAATACAAGACTGTGGAAAAGGAAGTGATTGGTAGTGCTAAAACTAGCAGTGTTTAGCCAGATGAATGTCCACTTCCCCAATCTTCAAGTATTTTTCTGGCTCACCATTGTTTTATTGAAGTGCAATCTGTAGACATCACGATTAGATATATATCAGCTTTCTCCACAACTTAAAGCAAGTTTTGTTTTCCTCAAAGAACATATACTGTCCATTGCATCCTAATGGATGCACAAGAATTATATATTAACTGATCATTGCCATTTATGTGTTGTTGTTTTTTTTTTCATCTGTTTTATGTTACTTAGGTAGTAGTCTTCCGTTTGTGTTGCTGTGGAATATGTGTGTGAACAGTTAGAGTGTCATGTGCTCACCCATTGGGCATGCTTACACTGTTGTTGTTTTTTCCTATTTGTCTCCCACTAGGTGTCCAGGCACATCCTGACAGGAGAGTGAATGTTTTGAACTACACTTTTTTCCCCTTTTTGATTAATCTGTCTTATTCATGCCTCACCTTTCTGGTTTCACCCTTTGCCTTACTCTTACTTGTACCTTATTAACACTAATTCATACTAATTATTACTTCCTCACACACTCATACTCTCAAGTTTCTACTTTTTCTTGCTGCTAACATTACAGTGCTTTAAGTAATATTTTTTTCAGCAAATCTTTCAAATAATGGGCTAAATCTAATACGTCTACAATAAGACAACTCAATACTCAAAAACATCGCATCAAATTTCAATAAAAATTTTAATACCTGCTAATATTTAACATCAACAAGTTAATTAATATTCAATGTTTTAAGAAAGCATATAATCATTATTTCTGCTGCTGAGAAAGGGATTCAGCTTTTTTAACAGCATCTTCAAACCTATCAATACAGACAAACTCAGAAGTGAGATTAATTAAATACTCAAATATTATCTACTAACCATTTGATTGCTTCTTCATCTGCTTCCTTATCTGCTTCCTTAGATTTAGACTTTTTGAATAACCTCAAACGATACTCCACAAAAGATGCTGGCCTTGTTACATACGATTTTTCTAACTGAAGAGACAAATTGATTACAATGATGTGAATACCTATAATTATTGAGACTGATTATCACTTAGTGAGCCTGACCAAAATCTCACACAAGGACATCATGGTTGCAAAATATTGATACTGCTTTAACTTTACTCACTAGATACACTATGCACTACTCTTGATATATCTGCATTAACGGTGATTAAAACTATTGCACCCTTTTAATTGTATACAGGTACATGCTAACTCTGATATTATTACCAATAATTAACAGAGCCCTCATGCAGGTCTAAAATGTGTAGAGCAGAAGCTGCTTCATTTGAACAAAATTAAGAGTCTTTCTCCAAGCAGCTATTTCTGTGTGTGACTATTCTGTAACCTTCTGAACCAACAATCAAATTTAAAATGTTGAACTGGCTCTAAAGAAAAAGGATTAAAACGATTGGTAAGTATCGTCACCATCTCTTCATAAGACATATCCTTAGATTTGTCAGGAGACACCTAATAACTGACAATAGCATATGTAGCAAGACTGATGCTCACTCAAAAATGGTAACTTCTTCTTGCCCACATTGTCATACTGTTTTCTGTGAAGAAATGATTAACTATCAATCCACTGCTACTATTTCACCTAGGAGCCAGTTGAACTCATTTAACCTCTCTAAAAGATTCATACTCAAAGTAATCCCATCTTTGTTGGTAAGTTAGGGGGAAGATTCATATCCGTGTCGCCACAATTTTAAAATGGAAGTGAAAAAACTTCAAAAAATGGCTTTTCCAAGCTGCATTTTTACTGTTCATCATCTTCATATTCTCTATAATGCTGTTGCACGTTATCTGTATCGTGTTTTTTCCTTTACTGCACTTGAAAACAAACTGTCTGACCAAGGCTAATGTCTACTCATTGCCGTCGTGTTATATATTTCCTAGTGCCAATTCAAATATGATAAATGAACTATCATTACCCACCAAAAAAAAAACAAATTTATTCTGCTGAGTTGTGCAATCAATAGAACTTCTCAAATCTGAAAGAATTCTTATTTAAACAAAGTTTACTTTGTTGATATAAACTGGAAGTTGAATAAGCTACTACTGTTTAAGCATCACGTTCGACTATGTCACATTTAATTCGATGGCAATACCTAATTTCTATATATTGATGCAGACAATTCCTATCTTGGTTTTGGTGACATTATGATTTGAACAATTGGTTAAAAGATAAGTCCACAATAATGGGTGGAAACCAATAAAGATATAATAATGAGGGATTTAGGATTGCCCAGAAAAGTATGGGAACTAGCTAACTAAATAAGAAAACAAGAAAGGTCACTTGGCCCATGTGATGATTCTATACCCCTAAATCAGTTTCTCTTTCAGTAACATTGTATAGTAAAGTATATAGCAAATGCTAATGGGCTTTCACTTGTTTAATAAAGCAGTGATTTAGGAATACAATCATCTCATGGGAAAGTTACCTTTCTTGCTTCCATACTTTTAAAAGCTTTGCTAGTTACCATACTTTTTGAGCAACCCGAATTACCATTATGACACATGTGCTTTAATGCATGAATAATCTTGAGACCTACCTTGTGGCACATCTTCTTCTGAGGTGGGGGCTCCGTCTCCTGCTATAATTGATAGACATAATGTTGTCATGGTGAAATATAGTGAGATATTATCTTCTATAATGCATGAGCTTGTTAATAATGTAATATTATAATCATGTTGTAAAAACAAACAATATCTAATTATATAGATAATAATTTTCAATCCCAGGTAGCAGGCATTACCTTTTCCACTTGTAGTGACTGTAATTTTGACAAACTCAGAGAAATACTACTTACATAAGTTGTGTGTAAAGCTATAACTCAAATAATTCACAAATAAAGTGTAAGCAGTAAAATTAAAACTGTATTGTGCAGGCTATAACTGACCTCCTGCACCTCATCTGGCTACACATGTCACTGTACACAACTAAAATTAAACGTAATTATAACTCACAAAATGTACATGCACCAGCTGATTCAATTGTAGTTCAACATACATTCAGTGTATGTAAGATCTTATCAATCTAATAAATTAATCATTCCAATTTAAACATATGAACTTGCTAACCTCATCTGCTTTTGAATAAAACAGAACATCTTCAATGGGATCATCCTTTGCTTCTGAAGCATAAGAAATTTTCCCGTACTGGATGACATTCATGCCAGTTATTAAAAAATATAATATTAACACATATTTATTACTTACATCTATTTCATATGCATTTTCTCTGTATTGATTATGGTTGAGCTGTTTAAGCTTATCTTGGATATCCTTGTTCAACTGAGAGACACAAAAGAATAATCATAATTAATAATTTTATGATAACACTTATTGCAGCTACAACACTTACCTTTATAGTTGAGTCGTTTGGAAGAATAATTTCTTTAATTTGTTTATAACAATCTCGCTTTATGAGTCTCTGCACAAGAGTTTCCTATGCCAAAAGAAATAATACCATTCTTTAGAATATAAAATACATAGAAAAAATGACTCTAACTCTACAATATAATACTACTTATTAGGTACTGAACAGAGCCTGATAACTGTTGCCACATAGAAAATGCATTAAAGTAAACAGGATGTGGCTTAGGGCAATATTTTTCCATATCACCTGTGTTCATAGTTATTACGTTGGGTTATTACGTCCCCCTAGGTTATAGAATGTTACCAAGGTATTCGCGCATGAGCAGTACCTAATAAATTTATTATCCATTGGATACCCGAGAATATCACTCGTCTGATTGGCGGTATTTACGCTCGTGCCTGCGGCACTCGCGTAAATACTGAGCCAACAGACTCGTGATATTCTCCGGTATCAAATGAATAATATAATATGTATCAGTATTGTTTATCATACTTCTTAATAATCACTTCTTTGGAAGTTACTCCTTTAAGGGTGGCCGCACACCGCCTACGCAATTTTTACCGGTTGGTTGCTAAGCACGATTCTGCTACTTTCTTTATTTGCAGGGCTACTCTACTATACTAGAAGGATAAAGTACCTGCCGAAGATACTGCACACCGACTTTGGAGTGAATCTGAAGGAAATATCATGGCCCCGATGTAAAACTTTGAAACAACTTTTTGGAGCGGTGCGGCAAGTTGGAGCTCCAGAATTTTGTACGCCGCTAGCCAAGACGATACTCTAGGGCAAGACAACGAGTTTTTTTCCATTTCAATATTACTTTATGATTTATTTACATTTTTTTCCTTTTATAAGATTTTGAAAAATTCAAATTGTGGTGCCCTTCTTTTTTTTGTGTTCTACACGTGTGCAAAAAATATAGTCGTTCTCATTATTTGATTCCAAGAAAAACTGATTCAAAATTGGATACTTCTATTCCACTCGCAATTCTTAAGAAATAGCCCCACCCCCATATCTCGTACTACGAGTACGCGAGCAATTTTTTTTTCAATTAGTTTGTATTGGTTCTAAAAAGAGCCCGCCTATATCAAGAGTAAACAAACATCAATACAACAATAACAAGAGAGTCAGAAGAGAGAGCAGTTTATTGGAGATAGCCATAGGTGAAGGTATTAGATCTGCGCAGCTTGGGAAGTCTTCGCTCCGCAGAAATCGAGCCTGGTATATCCATCCGCTTGAGTTCGGGTACGCAGAGTCCGGAGAACGGCTACAGGAGGAGAGGCAGCCTGGTGCACCTTGCTGCGTGAGCTCAGACGACGTATGGAGAGTTGCTGTAAACGGATATGAGACAACAAGAAGCTAAACTAAAACACCACAACTTCGCAAAGTATAATTCTGCTACTACTGCGCGATAGTTTCTGCTCGCGTATTATCAAATGGTGGGGTATTGGCGGGGAATAAATTTATGTCCGGATCTACAGGCAGTGCGCGTTGCTATGTGCGGCCACCCTTAAAACTTACTTCTTTTGAAGACTTTTCTGTAAGTTCCCTTATCTTGTACAGAATATTGTCAGACAGGTACAAAAAGCCACTTAAGTCAATTTTTCTGCTTGGTTTATCCGTCATATCTTTCTTTTGTGGAAATGATTTCACAATGTCTGTTAATGACTGCTCTTTCGGAAACATTTTCAGATCTTTAGCCTCCACTATGGCATCTTTTATCCTACCATGAAAGAAAATTAGAATGAATTTTTTTTTATAAACCGCTGAAAAGAAAAAAAATGAAGATTCAAAAATGTCCGATTTGTCCCCATGATCCCACAAAAATATGTAGTATTTGTTTATTGTTGTACTCACTCTAAAAGTATCCAACTCAAAACATATCTTATACTTGCTTATGTTTTTAATACAGTTACTACGTGCAAAAATTCTTCTTACATCATTTTAATTGCAGCCCCCTTCCTGTGAGTGCATGCCTTCTGATGAATCATGGATCTCGTTCTGAACATCCCATAAATGTTCACATATTCCTACCAAAGGAATAAAATCACATAAAAGTCACCAATAATATGTTTATTAAAATGGGATAAAATATTACATTTACAAGGTATTAAGAGATCAATAATTTTTATTGAAATTTAAAAAAAGCATGCCTGGAACAACCTCATCAGCTCAATAATGTCAAACTAAATGCATATGTTGTAAAGTCTACAGCATTTTCAAACTCCACAACATATTTGAAATTTATACCAATATCCTTAACTTTATAACTCCCATCATCATCATGTGAAACAGTAGAGAAGGTAATAATTCTTTTGTGTATAATAAATCTTACCTTGTCTCTAAATGCTATATGCTTGTTTCCGTCATGAACAATAATGCCACTCAGTAGCATACAGCGCCTAAGGAGTGAATTGAAGTTAACATAAACTTATTTCATATCTTCAGCATATAAAATACATTATTGTACTTCTAAAAAAATATAAGATATTTATTAAACTTTTGAAAATTTTTATGAAAAACATTTAAAACTTAAAACGGTGCATGATATACATATATAATCTCTCCACAATGTATTCAATAATTTATTGTATCCACTAAGTCAACTATAATAATTTAACATAGTGGGACCTTACCAAGATGACCAAAGAAGTAATAGAAAATAAAGCAGACAAAAATAGAGAAGAATTTGAGACATTATGATGAGTGTGCTTGTATGTAAATTACATTACTGTAATATGGCTAGATATTCAATGAGTGTAATATGTGGTTCATTCTATGCTTGATGTATTCAGAGCAGAAGTTTGTGCTAGAGTTGGTCATTCAGCTTTAAAGTTAATTTGCTGCAAAACTTCAAAGAGTGAGCCCATAGGAGCTATCCCACATACCCCATCTAATAGTTTAGTAGGTGATTTGACATGGTTGGAAAACTTTTGTAGAGAAACAACTCCCCACAAACTACTAAGATAAGCGTGTTTGTTATGGAGTAGTAATAATGGAATTACATATAAATGTTTGCTACTACTAGCATATCTGAAGGTAATGATCTGGCTTAATACAACTTGAGATAAAATAATGAGGTATCATGACTTATCATGGGTCACAACCTAAAAAAACTATTGTTGTAAAGATATCTAACATAGAATAAATTTTATGTATGTATGTATATATGTATGTATGTATGTATGTATGTATGTATGTATGTATGTATATATGTATGTATGTATGTATGTATGTATGTATGTATGCATAATGTATGTATGATATGCATGGATGCATATATACATGCATAAATGTATTCATACATGTATGTATGTGTTGGACTATTCCTCTCGCACATGAACGTCAGAACTCATATGCATTCATTATTTATTTATCGTTGTTTATCATCAACGTATGGCTATGTCTGTCGCATAGATTTATAGCATTGCCTTGGTTATGTTTTTCAATTGTATTCATATGTATATTTTGCGTAAATTGTTGACTTTTGTTATGATAACCAATCATTAATAAAGAGTATTATTTTCACAAAATGGAGTAAGAAATCTGGTGGCATGAACTACCATTGAGTTGTGGCCAACGGGAATTCAGTTGATGGCCCAACAATATATGTATATGTTTTTTAATACAACCAGTAGTATTATGCACGCTATACTATCACCAATTTTTTTAAACAACAACTAGTTTGAATATGTACACTCCACAGCATCTCACCTCGCAATATATAATTTGTTCCAAACAACACTCTCATCATAAAAAAATAAATACAATAAGATGTATATAACTCTCCTCTTATAAACATTAATTAATAAGACACATCTGGAAACAATTACCTTGCGTCAAACTCATTCTTTACACCTAGAAAATAGCAGTCTCTGGCAAAGTAGTCCCACTTATCTACATCTAGACCACTCCTCTTGTTAGCAACAATCTAGAATATTAACATAGTGCCATTAACTCTTCTTTTTGCATAATAAATATTCTATCATCATATAACGAGGCAAGTAAGACTTACCTCAATGATGTAGCTACTTTGGGGCTTTCAGGATAATTAAGTCTTACCTCATACAAATATGCTTTGGTTTGTTTTTCCTTCTTTACTGATTCTGATTCTGCCTGCATAATTGCATCACAACAGAATTGCTATTGTAAATTTCACACTACAAGCTAACTTACTTCCTCAGAGCCAATCATGACACATATTTTTTCCACATGAACTTTCTTTAGCTTCAGAAGTGTGAATATTCTCAAAACATTTGGATGTTCCAAGAGAATTCTTTTAAACATTAAAGTTGATATTTTTTCATGCTTTAAACCCTAATTTTGCAGAGAGTGCATTAATATAAATTTTATTATAAAGTTATTAACTTACTACTTCTATTTCTTCTAGGACTAGCTCAAATAAGTGAGAAAATGGTCCGTGTCCTGCATATTTTTAATACAAATAAATTGATCACCTAAGAGACCTATTTCATTTTATTGATCAAGGATTTTATCTTAACTAATGTCAATCTCTATGATAGTAAAGTAAGAAAAGTAGGGCTGTAGCAATACTTAATTTATGGTTAAATGTACCCGAAAGGGTTATTCGAATTCAATAATGTCATGCAACCAGTTCATTAGTGTATTTAATAGGAAGCTATGGGGGGGGGGGGGGGGGGGGGGGCAACTAAACACACAAAATGCAACATTATAATATGAGAATTAGGTTTCAAATGTGCCACCAAAAGTGCAAACCCCCAGCACTACTATACAGCTAGTCGCAAATTCATTTTCTCAGGCAGAAAGAATTTAACAGCATGATTCCAGCACTCTGTACGGCTCATTAAACTCCAGCATTAAAGTTTGTTATTGTATGGTCTTCGAGATCCATTGTTGGCAGACTGATGAACTGATGAAAAACTCCAGCCCTGTGCATGCATGCTCAGGGTTAATAATAACATCAGAGCAAAGGTGTGAATTTATTGTGAGGTGAGTTTATAGTCAGTTTAGAGCTCTTGTTTAAGCTCAATTGTCTGGGATATGTGAGAAGTGTGCTTTGAAGCCTTTTAATGACATTAATATGAAATATTACAGTATGATATGGAAATATTGTGATAATATGGAAATACCTAATAACACAATTTAACCAAATGTTACACTGGTTAGTTAACTTTTAGTTAGCATAATTCAAACATGCTTAGATGTATGTTATTAAAATATACAATACATAGGCAAATTTTTAAATAGTAATAAATCAATCCAAATAAGGTAACAAAGAATAGGGCAATACAAGATTCTTAATGAGATAATAAAGCAAATATTCAGCATGACAAATTATTTTTGTATGTAATAATTATTGTAATGTTAATTCTCAATACAGTAGAACCTCTGAACTAGAATAATTTGGGACTGGGGCTTCACCTCACTAATCAGAGGTTGTTTGCTTTAAGAGATGATAACATATATATATTCTATTGGAGTGGGCAAGCAGAAAGCTTAACTAGAGGAAATTTGCTGGTTAGAAAGTTCACTGTCAGAGTTTCTACTATAGCATGTATAGAAAATAAAATTACCTAAATCATGACATAATCCAGCCAAGCGAATACAGAATTCATCAAGATCTGATATCGATTCTTCCTGTCGCAGATGTTTCACAAACTCACCCGCAAGATAGCAAACTCTTAAATATAAATATATTTTTATGAAAAAAAGCATATGGTAATGTCACTTATCGACATACATTAATATTGCTCTATTAGCATTTGTATTCTAAATAAATAATATTCGTGTTTCAATGTCAACAATAAATCACAATTTATTTGTCTTTAATTATTAAATGACTCACCCAATAGAATGCTCAAATCTAGTGTGCACTGCTCCAGGATAGACATGACTCATTCCTCCTTTAGTTAAAAAATGCAATATAGTTACAAACTATTTAGTCTGGTAAAATACAAAAAGCGTATATAGTGCACACCAAATATAGCAATTATCATAATATGTACAAAGTTCATTATCAATATTATTACATATATAATTTGATATAATAAGCTTTATTAAATTAATATACACGTATTTATGTGTGTAATTTACGGAGTCATTCTTTTCCATTTTTATGCAAAGATGCATGCCTGTGCCTGGCTCATGATATAACTATAATTAAGTTCACATTATACTTGTTAAATTTCATACCTAACTGTTTTAAGTCTCGGAGACGATAGAATTCTGGAGTATTAATTATGGCATCTTCCAGTACATTCAGTAATATTGAACCATGAATTGGATCATTAAACAGCTTCAACTAATATAAATAAATAAATATAATCAACTATTATGTGCTTTACATGTACAAGTATTGTTCAAGTAACGGTCTTATCAATACTACATAAACAAACACAAGCTAACTGCCAGCTAGTTTGTTTGTTTTTTATTAATGAAGTGGTTGAACTAACTTACATGAGTATATTGTTAAAATGTTTATAATATTATAAACATTTTAACAATATATATGAATTATGCATAAATACTCATTACACGAGTCAGAGTGTGATATGGCAAAATATTTTACGACAAGGCTAATTTATTTGATGGGCCAGAGGTGAGTGAAAATACAGCCTGATAGTAAAATATCTTGCAACATCACTCTGATGAGTGTGATAAGTGGTTGTTGATGTTGTGATTCACCACAGCAGACTTGAATGACTACTGGACAGCTTGCTATAGATATTCAGCCCAGAAAGTAATATTAACAATAAAAGTAGAAGCACTTGTTACCCAACAATGCTGAACATGATAGCCTATAACAAAAAGTTGTCCTGGATAATCATCAGAGCATTGAAGAACAAGTATGAACGTCTTTGGATGACTGAGTAAGTCTCAGAACTTAGGGTATTGTATCATTGTGGCTAGGTAAACAAGTGCAGAAGCACTTGTGATGGGTAAGATCACATTGTCTTCTAAAATTTCGTCCGCATGCCCAATTGTAGGTGACTCTACATTGCTGGTTTAGGTGGAACTGCCCTTTTATTTAATCAGTGACTCCCTTCTCCACTCACACAGCCGTACTCATTCCCTCATGAATGGACTAGATAACCATGTGCATAATCGGGGCCACACCATAATGCTCCAGTATCTGCCATAATGCTCTTCTAGGGACTGTGCGTCTACGGAAAGCATGAATAAAGCTGTGTCACTCTTTGCTCTTTTCCAGCTGTCTTGCTGAAAATCAAGCTGCACTGGGACTCTGGCTTGACTCACTCAGTCACGTGCACACACACGCACATGTACACACATGCATGCATACACACACATGCACACACACACAGCCTTCATTCCAGGGCTGTGGTGGTATAGTAGCAAATGTCAGGTTGCCAAAAACATTTATTGCCATACACAGAACGTAAATTATATATAAACACATATATATTTTATATGTATGCAATTGAAATGAACACCTCTTTACCACTAGTTTATAATGGGCAAGACTTTATGGTTATACAGTTTTACCGTAAAGCATAGTTATATCTATCTATCTATAAAGTGCAAAGTTCTCTACTAAATAATCATTATTCATAAAACTGTGTAATTTTAAAAAATGTGAACTGTGTCATACACATAATATTGTACCTTTTTTAAATCTCGAGGAGTCTTCAATTCTGTAGAAGCTGTGTTAATACAAATTATTATGTCAACTCATTTGAGCAGGTTCTCTGTAATGCAATGTGCTCTGTGGTCAAATGAATATATTCATTTGACCACAGAGCACATGGAAACCTATCTGTCCAGTAATGGCATGTTGAAGAAAGTTACTACAACTACAACTTACCAGTTTTATATTAGCTGCTACCATACAAAACAATAGCCGCTCTATACAATAGTTAATTTAATGTTCAATAATTCAATTGATTATGTGTGTCAAATAATTATCTCAATTCCTATTCAATATAAAAAAAAGTATTACTTTATGATGAATATTGAGTATATGTTTCTGAGTGTGTGTGTCAATGTACAAAGTGCATTGATCTACTTACACTTCACTTTATCAATAATATCAGCATTTGAACGATCTGAAAAAAATGATAATTATGTATTGTAATCATGAATTAAATGGCTTGTATTATCATAAAAGCAGCTAAAATTGTGCAGTATATGACCTGTAATTAAATCCTTGGAACAAAAGTCAATGATTTCATCTAAATCAGTTTCATCCAATTGCTTAGCCATCCTGTCTTCTCTTTTTTTCCTACATGATAAAGTAATAGGAAAGAAAGAAATATGAATGTCATAAAAATTATTATTTTTTATATCATCATGCTAACTTTAATAGATAGTCAGGTTAAGAGATCCAAACCTTAATGATGCAGATGCAAATAATACAGTTACAAATCCATGAGTATGCACTGTAAATTGCTTGTGACTGTCTGGCAAAGAATGCTTAACAATAGAATATCTTCAAGTTTCACATTTATAGTTTCCAAAATTAAAATCATTGAGTGGTGTCTATACTATTTGGGGAGTCTTAATTAAGCAAGTCATAATCTCACCCAAACTAATATTACAATTTTGGATTACATCTCCTAGACATATAAATCACCATATACCCCCGTTTGTCCTAAACTCCAATGTGTTGTTAAAGTAAAAGTGATGCAAATCTGTCTTGCAGAAATCATTAATGCATTACTCCTTCTGCTGAAACACAATTAAATAAATTATTTCTCTTTTTTTTCTTTTTCTTTTTTTTCCTTTTTAGTAGCTAGTTATATGCTATATATTTTTGTTGTTGTTTTTTGTTGTTCTTACTGTTGTTATTCATTTCTTTTCTAAAAAAACATCTTCTTAGTTTAAAAGTAATGAGTCACTTGAAAGGAGAGTAGCTAATTATTTATAAGTTCAAATTAGGCTTAACCTAAACTCATTAATTTAACTAATTATGTACAAACCTACACTCTGACTTGGAATCAAGTAGACTTGGTGGGCTAGTACTTATATTGAATTCAATATTCACATATATACACCTATACTACACTTATTATGATATAATTATTGTTATTGTTATTGTTATTATAATAATAATAAATATATATTATTCATTTGATACAGGAGAATATCACGAGTCTGTTGGCTTAGTATTTACGCGAGTGCCGCAGGCACGAGCGTAAATACTGCCAATCAGACGAGTGATATTCTCGGGTACCCAATGAATAATAAATTTATTAGGTACTGCTCATGCGCGAATACCTTGGTAACAAGAAATTTACCTAGGGGGACGTAATAACCCAACGTAATAACTATGAACACAGGTGATATGGAAAAATATTGCCCTAAGCCACATCCTGTTTACTTTAATGCATTTTCTATGTGGCAACAGTTATCAGGCTCTGTTCAGTACCTAATAATAATAATTATTATTATTATTATTATTATTATTATTATTATTATTATTATTATCATCATCATCATCACCATATCATTATTTTATTATATTATTATCATCATCATCATCACCATATCATTATTTTATTATTAATATTATTATTGTAAATATTATTTATTAATATTATTAGCTATATATGATAAAGACTCTAACTTTTAAATCATATCAAGCATATAATAATTAAAGTGAACTTACTGAGTTTAATATATCTGCTGCTATGCGCTCAGCAAATGAAAGACTATTCATTGACTACAAATACTATATTAATGACTTATGAATATCATTTAATTCCCTCACTATTATTATTCTAACTCTGTTCTCTGCAATTATGTTCGTTAAAGAAGCAATAACTTACTATGCTAGAATTGTAACTATACTAGGTTATACCTTTATTATGATTGTGGTGGTTAAATGCAAATCCTTAGTTGTGGTCGCATCAATTATAGCCTGGGTATTTATACCGCATCAGTTTTTATTTGCACAATGATTTTAGATTGTCTGTGTACTGATTATAATCATGAATATTGAAATCAGAAAATAACGTTTGAAGTGTGGAGAGTTGTTACGTCAGACGCGTGTATCGAAGTACGAACATAACAACTGGCGATGAGGATAAAACTTAGCATCAGGGAGACGACTCATCATGACTGCAGTAGCACTCACCCACTACTTTATAGCTACAGGCATTAGTAATGCAAGAAACAAAAGTCTGTCGTAGCCAGACCCTTTACCTAACCGCTACGCAGAGCAGTTTTAAGTAAAGGGACTGGCTAAGCCAACTAAAAACACCCTCGGACAACAATACGACCCGAGACCCTCAATGATAATTATTCAGCGGTACAAGTTCAACGCAGAAACAGAAACGATACCGAGAGCAATTTCTAGCAGCTCTACGAAGCTTAGCTGAAATGTGATTATGGAATTACCCTAGACGACATGCTACAGGATAGGTTAGTGTGCGTAAATTCAGAAGAGTCTTCTAGGAGCAAATCGACATTCTCTAAGCCAAAAGAACCAGGAGTGCACAACGAAAGGCAGTGAGCAAATTAAAAAGAAATCTGAAACTCCAGCTCAAGGAGTACATTACAAAAACAAAGGTAAAAGGTGAGGTCAAAAACTGCTCTTGAGGTGTAGCAGCCACACCCTAATGAAGACCTTCCATTGGTTCATGCATGTGATGCCTCACCTCAAGGCCTTGGTGCAGTGTTGCCACACATTATGCCTGATAGTTAATAGAAACCAATACATATTCCTCAAGAACACTAACCATAGCTGGAAAAAAATCCTATCATGCTTATCTATGGGGTTGAGAATTCCTCATAATATAATCTGATCATAAGTCATTGTCTGGTCTTTTTGGTGAATCAAAGGAAATTCCACGATTGGCACAGCCACGATACATTGTTTGGCACTAACATTAAGTGCTGATCACTACTCAATTTGATAAATGACATAGAAACTATACGCAGTGCAGATGCCTTGAGTCGAAACTACTGGGTAATCTTGTTCAACTCGTTCATCATATTGAAACAACTACAAAGTTCCTTCTCAAGGCCGACAATTACTGCTTTTGGAACTTCATAAGAGAGTTAGCAAAATGAAATCATTAGCAAGTAGTTACCTTTGGTGACCAAATATGGACAAAGAAATCGAAGAATTTGTAAAATCCTGTCATAGCTGTCAACCCTATTGCTATTCAACAGCTGATAATATACTATTGTTCCTGTCCTGAGTTCAAGAAATTTTTCCAACTTCCTTACTGGCCCTGGATTGGCAGAGAGGGCAGTACAGACAGTGAAACAAGGAGTTTCACTAGAAGAGAAACTGTACCCACAAATACAGAACCACATAGTCTTATAAATGCTACCAGTGCTATAATGCTACAATGTGTCATAGAACATTATAATGATAATCATGAATTATGAACTTTTACACTAAGCTGTTCCAACTCATAGAATGGCAATAAATCAGGCAGCAACAGTACGGCATTATTGATTCAAGAAATTCTGACCTGCATTATGGGGATTAATAGTACTCCATGATATTACTCATACTACATTGTAGTTGTTACAATATGGGAGTAATCATTTCATATTTCTTTTTCTTTTTTAATATGTTCACAATTCCAGTTCATAAATATTTGAACAAAGAACCAATCATATATAATTTGTGATAGAATGCATGAATAGCTTATTTAGCTTACCAACATTTAAAGCACATTCTACATGAGCAACATAATATGTTTTCTGTTTATTAATAGAAAATGTTTGAAAGCTGTTTGTATAAATATTATTTAATTTGTGGAAGTATGAGAATTGAGTTTCCCCACATTAGCTAAAGAGATGTTGGTGAGCTGATTTATAGCATCAGAAAAAAAATTCTGAGTTGTTTGGAACTGCAATATACCAATGGCCATGTACAGGTTTAACCATCAATCTATTGTACAGGATTCCAGCATGAAGTCTTTCAAAAAAATTACTCTTATCCAGTTGAGTGTTAATGCACTACCATTCCTAGCCAGTGCCATTCAATTTAAATTTGTGGGGACTTAAGCAAAAATCTCTACATCTGTACGTTTTTGCTTTAAAACAAAACTGATAGCTATTTCCCAATAAATCATTAAGCAAGCTAAATTATGCTATAAAAATTATGAATACTATTTGCTTTAGCGATATATGGTAGTTATTACTGTACATGATGACACATCTGGTATTCATTGTAGTTTGTGCCAACTAACCATACATGTACAATAAGGAATATGATTAAGATCTCGTGAATACTTATCAGTGCCACACCCTTTTTTCTCATGCAAGATCTTCCTTGGGTATGTGATTTTTACCTGTAAAACTCACCTTTTTTTTAACTTTGGGTCGCAGTATAATAAGCCCCGCCCCAAACACACCCTTGTTTTTCTTTCATTAAGGCGTGGAAGTTCATGCAAAAACATGAAGCAACCAAGGTGTAAACCCTCAGCGCTAAGCTATTACAAAATAATCTCAGACCAAGAATATGCAATATCTATTAGCTATTTTAATCAGGCATCAATATAGCTCGAGCAAAGAAAATGGTACATGGACTTCCCCAAGCATGTCTGGCTTAGGGTCTGGCTACGCCAGACTAACTACACCCAGGGCTGCAAGAAATTATTTACTCACGTGATTATGACGTGACGCAAGGGGGCGTTACCCACGGGGGCGTTACCCACAAAAGCTGGTACCTACACGGAGCTTGAGTTTTCTCAACGATTAACCGAAAAACGACCTAAGTTCATACCAAAATCAACGGTTAATTGCTAGTAATTTCCAAAATCAGAGCTGACAGACAGACAAACAGGCAGACAAACAGGCAGGACGACCACTGTTATCCTCTCGCGCATGCGCGCATGGGTTAATAACAGAAAATCACGTGAAACCATTTGAAGGGGCGTTTAAAGGTCTGTCGAGTAGTTGGAGAAAAAGAACTTGTGAACATCGCGGGAAGCCAAATCCTATCAGTGAGCGGCTAAATATAACCTATTTAGTTGTAACTAGTCCAGCTAAGTAATGTTGCTATTCAGTCACTGGGATTTTAGTAGAACGTAGTGCTAAAAATACAAATATTAATGTAACAGTACTTAGGGAAAGGGACCAATTACATAGGTACTAGTGATATGTGCTTGATCACAAAGGGCGAGCCAGTGCACAAACCGAACACTTCAAAAGAATCTATCAGACCATTTCTAATCTTGCTTAGATTATTTTAATAGCTAAGTGTGTAGCCGTTGTGACCATTACATACTTCAGATAACAAATACAGAATACCTCAATTTCCCTGAGTACTGCATGGTACAGTAGTTTAAATACAGCTACTTTTTTCTTTCGGGCTAAATTGCAAGCAAGCTCATTACCCTAGTAGATATAGCAATCCACCCCCTCCCTACTGTGTTTTCTTTCCCTGTTTTCAAACTGATTACACAAAGTTGATTATTTTTTTGAAGTTGCTACAATCCATAAAATGCATCTGTCTGTAAGATAACACTGTTTTATTTTATTTTAACTTTATTAATCACCCAGTGGGTTGTGTTATTTGATTTCATCAATGCCCGTAACGGTTTTGTTGGTTGATGTCATCAACTATCCCATGGCTGAGATCTAGGAACGAACAATCACTCTTTTGTTTTACACCATCTCTACATATATACTCATCCTTGCTGTAATTCATCAGTTCATTCACTAGAAGGCTACCCAAGCCAAGAATTTATCTGTTAAGTATCTAGACCAGGTTAGCAACTGTTGCCAGTCTAACTGACTGCTACAACTATCTTAAAGCTCTCATGTTTTAATAACTCTGTCTTCTGTTACTAATTTTGCTCACTGTGTATGTAAAGCTAGTACAAATTAATTTGCATTATACCAATTAAAAATACACAAGTGGGAGCTAATGATAAGTGTATTTTTAATTAATTTTTTCTGTTATTATAATGCGATTCATCTCTTTCACACCAGATATCAAGTTAGTAATAATTATATATTCTTGACAATGGCTGCAATGCACACTTTGAATAAATTTAACAAACAAATTGAAATTTATATCAGAAATCGTCTTAAAGAGATTGCACAGGATTTACTGTCTAAAAACTTGTTGAGCAGGGAATTATATAAGCATGTCACAGATACCAGAACCAGAGAATCAGAAGATAATTTGGCACATGAAGTATTTGTTAAGTTGTCCGACTATGTTGAGGAAGACGAAGACAATTACAAAACATTTGTAAATTTGTTAAGCGAGAAAGATAAGCTTTATAGCACTCTTCACGATGAATATTCTAGATATATCAGTGAGAAGAAAACTGATATGTTGAAACCAACTAAGCATTTTCCTGGATATAATGAACCTGTGTCGCATGGAATACAAGGTGAATATTGAATTTTAGCTGGAGATAGTATAACGTTATTTTTTTATGTACATGATGACTAAAATGTATGTTTAATAAGTAGAAAAGGCAAAATATTGTCTGACTGTTATATACAATTAACAATTTATACCAAAATCTATTGGCAAATGGTTCAGCCAGTCTCTTGTACTGAACTCAGCCAATAAATTTGAACTGTAAGTAAATGTTTCGAGACATGTTATTTTCAAACTAAAAGTTTATTACTTGGTTGTTGTTGTTTTCAAAGCACTGTGATTCTGGGAGTGTGACCTTACATATTATGCGGGATATTAGAAAGTAAATAATTTTCATTACTTGAAATTAAAAAAAGTTTACCCCCAAGCTGTAACTTTTCCCACAGCCTGTCACATTTGTGACAGTACTTGCATGATAAGACCTGCCATGTAACTAACTACATTTAGACCCAGTATAATATTCTTGCTATTAGCCCTTTCAATTGAAAAAATATATACTCTCTTTTTTTTCAAAAATTGTTACATACAAACATATATATGTATATATATATAAATATTTAGTTTAGTAATAACTAAATATTATAAGTAAATAACAGAGTATTATACAATTTCCAGGTTTCCTAAATAGCCCGATTTTCTAGCTATTATTTTTATTTTAAATTTGACCCTTAAGTACATATGCCATCCAATATTGTAACATTAAATATACATTCTTGCAGAATATTTTACAGTGCGGTATCAAGTGCTAGCTTCAATTTTTTTATTACGATCTTGTTGCCTATGCGTCTAATGTCTAATGACTTCAGATTATATTGCAAAACTGTAGGATATAACTGAATAAAAAGATCTCCCCATTTTTTTTTTAAAACCTGATTAAGAAAATGCTTAGAGTGCGGCTGAGGTTCTCAGTGTTATTACTGGTAAATAAGAATATTCATTGCTCTCGTTCTTTCAGTGAAATATTACCATAAAACTAAGGTATAGTATTGGGTAAGTCTTTAGATGATTTTAAAAAAATTGTGAAATTATAGACTGCAAACCAAGACAACCAGTACTACTGCCAGTAATACTACCAACCTTGTGCTCTATAGAGAAATTTGTTTTTGCACTTAAAGGAAGAAAATAATGTTTGAGAGAAGTATTGAGCAAAATTTAAATATTTTTTTAATATAAAAATTCTACTTTTATTTTTTAGAATGTGAAGTTCCTCAATTAATTTTTCCTGCATTAAATGATAAAGAGCTTATACAAAGACTAGAAGCACAGTCAATTGATATGCAGGACATGTTCTTAACAATTTTAACTGAATTAAGCCTATTTATTCAAGAAACAGATTGTTTGGATAACATTAAATGGATTCTAACACAAAAGTGCGGTACCAAAGCTATATTAAAGTCATCATGTGGTAGTACACCTCTAGATTTAATTGAGAGTGAAGACAGAGTGTCTAAAATTATGATAATAATTAGTCGTTATTGCTCATTTTTTAATTTTCAATTACTTGAGCATATCTTTAAGGCTACCAATTTTGTCAAAGGAAAAGAAATGCTTGATAAATACAAAAGAGAATTTATAAAATACACAAAAAATAGAGTTAGGGAGTGTCCAACATTTTTGGATGACAATGATGGCAAGAAATTGTTCATGGTGATACTTGATGACACATTTAAAGATTGTCACCAATTATACCTAATTAAGCTTAAAACAGATATTTCGAAAATCCTGGAGATAGACGTGGATCAACTACAGATACATGGGGTTAATCCAGGGAGTATTGTTGTTATATACACTATACCATCATATGTAATTGGACGAGTTTTTCCATTGTCTGAAAATCAATGGAGTTCACTGAGGAAATTGAATTATAGTGGAGCAAAGATACTTGGAATCATATGTGATATTTATACCTACAAACTTGACTCTAGTAAGTTAAAGACGTGACGTAGAAAGTATGGTATATTTTTTACTATCAACTAAAAGAATTAGCTAACTAAAATTATTATAACACCATTAGTGTTACTCTTGCTGTAGTTGCTCTTATTTCAAATTTTTAACAGTCTTCATTATTTTCATTTCGTTTTCTGTTGGGCCATACTTTTACAAATAAAATCACCCTGCTGCCAGGTATCAGTAATTTATATAGTAAAACAATGAAAATAGTTTCGAAAGGGTAGCTTTAAAGCCAGTCATTGTAATGTTGTTCATTTAATTTGTGTTGTTGTTTTTTTCAATATCAATCTATTTTATAATTTAGAAATACCTATTACTAATGATCCTACAAGAACACCCGATTATATTTTTAAGAATATGGATGAAGACTTTAATGTAAGTTAATTCACTAAAAATATTTTGCCAAAAAAATACAATTTTTTTTCTTCCTCCTATTTAGAGCAAATTAGAGGCCTACATTTTTAGGGTTAGCCAAATTATGGATACTATTTCAGCTGCTCTTGTGCACCATGAGACAAAAAGTGGAATAAATATGCATTATTATGCTACAGAAGGTGATAAAATATCTATTGACCAGTTAATGAGGAAAGGTTACTACAATCCTAGGCTAAAAAATGAGCATGGTAATACCGCATTACACTGTGCTACACAATCTGGCCACTTGCATTTGGTACAGTTTTTCATAGAAAAGTTACATTTCGATCCATATGAAATTAATGACCAAAAACGTAGTCTGCTTCATTTGGCTACCATTAGTAATAACAAAGAATTAGTGGAGTATACGTTGCATAATTGTAAATTAAATGCATGTGAAAAAGATGAATATGATGCTGTTCCTCTTCACTACTCTTGTGGGTTAGGAAATTGTGATATATCTCTTTTGTTGATAAACTACATGACTCAAAATGGTGTGCCTCTGCAAAATTTGCTTGATTCTACTTGCTCTGATAGCTCTCATAAAATTTTCAATCCATTTCACGTTGCAATTGCAAATGGTCATATGAATATTATTGAATTATTTATATCCAAACTTGGCTTATCATGCACTCAGGATATCTTGTTACTATTATTATCTGTGCTCCACACAAACACACTTGAATTTCTACTTTATAAGAATAAGTTTAACGATGAAGACAAATGTCTTGCTTTTTATGCAGCCATAATTGAAGGTCAATTAGATTCTATCAATTATTTACAAACTGTTCATCACTTCTTATTGCCATGGGAAGCGTCAGAACAGTGTTTGAAGGCTTATTGTGCAGTCAAGATAGGAGATTTAACAGCATTACAACAAATGGCCAGTAATACGAGAGTTAACATTAACTTTAGATATCCTTTTAACAGAACATTGTTACACTTGGCTTCTGAAAAAGGACACCTTCCTATTATTCAATTTCTTATAGAAGAAAAAAATTGTCCTATACTTCAAGATGATTATGGCATCTCTCCATTGCATTTAGCTGCTATGTTTAATCACTGTGACATATTAAAGTATTTTTTTTCAAGAAAGTCTGATCTAATGCCATACGACAAAAATGAGCATACTCCATTTCATTATGCAGCTATGTACGGATTGATTGAAGTTATACAATTATATCTTGATAATGGTATAGACCCAAATTTAACCAAAGATTCAGGCTGGACAGTTTTGCATTTTGCATGTAACAATGGAAAATTACACATTGTTCGACTACTTATTGAGCAATATCATTGTAATCCTCTTTGTTCCGATAAGTATAGCATTACACCACTACATGCTGCTTGTTATGAAGGGCATTTGCATGTAGTAAAATATTTAACAAAAGCAAGAGGTTGCAGGCCTTCAGTGAAGATAAATGATATAGATTTAATTCAAGTGAACATTGGATACAATCAGTTACCAATCATTAAATATTTCCTTGAAGAGCAGGGATGTAGTCATGATGTTGTTTTACCTAATAAGCGCTCACTTCTTCATATCTGCAGTATCTCTGGAACTATAGAAATTATGGCGTATCTCATTGAACATTATGAATTCGATCTCTTAGCTTGTGATTGTGAAGGGGGTTTGCCACTCCATTTAGCCTCATATTATGGTCACCTAAATGTGGTACAATATTTGTGTGAGTTGGAACCTACCTCTATTGAAATAGAAAATGTAAAGGGTAATACACCACTTATATTAGCAGCAATAAACAATCAAACTGAAGTTATAATGTATTTGCTCTCTGTCATGAATTGTAACCTCAGACATCAAGGTAATAACAAGGAGACTGTTCTTCACATACTGTGTAGAAATGGCAATTTGGAAGTTATCAGGGATATAGTTGGAACTGGTAAATGGGATTCATGTTGCTTAGATGAATACAAACGTACGCCATTTATGCATGCATGTATGAGTGGCAACCTGGACTTGGTGAAATATTTGGTACACAATGTGGATATTGCGCCAAGCATTGATACTGGAGGAAACACAGAGCTTCATTATGCAGCAGTAAGGAATGCGGGTTTTGTGAAATACATTGTTGAAAATCTTAAAGTCAATCCTTGCAGTCAAAAGGATAATGGGTTAACTCCTCTTCATGTGGCTGTTATGCATGAGAAGCTAGACACTGTTCAATTGCTTATTGACGACTATAACTGTAATCCAAACATCCAAGATATAAACAACAGTGCTCCTATTCATATCGCAGCCGACAGGGGTAACTTGGAAATAGTTAAATTTTTGGCTTCTAGGAAATGTGATCTAACGATTCGCCATAATTCCTCTAAAACAGCTTTATTTTTTGCTGCAACATGTGGTTGCCTGAAAGTTGTAAAATTTTTGATCAGTCACGGTTGCAATCCTTTTACATTGGATGTACACGGAAATTTGCCCATTCATTATGCAGCACAGAGTGGTCAAATTGAAATAGTAAAATACTATATTGAAGAACTTAATTGTGATATAAACATAAAAGGGTCATGCAATGCAACTCCATATCAAATAGCTGTTAAGGAGAATCGATTGAATGTAGTTTCCTATTTACAATCTAGGCAAAATATCACTGCAACATCACCAGAGATTTTATCCGGGGCATTTACGACTTCCTCCTTCACATCTGAACATGAATCTTGCGAAATTGATCCAATTTTTAACTTGGATGTGATTTCAAAGTTTTTAAGTACTTATGAGCAGAGGGCATCCAGCACAACACAGAAGAAGAAATCTCCCCAAGAAAAGCTTTCACTTTACCTAAAATCTTTGGATAGTCATTGAAATGTTCACATAAATGTTCTAAAATCTAACACATGTAAAAAAATTTGAATTTTCTTTTAGTTTATATTCTTGTTTATTTTGTAATCACTAGTTTATTAAATTTAAAATTTATTTCCTTCTAATTAGCTATTCTTTTGATAAACCAGCGGTCCAATCAATTCAGATACAGGAAGTGCTGCAAGGAGTACAATCCATTGTACAATTTTTAACCACAAATTGTCTTTGTCTTTCGCAAAGTGTAGGTTAAATTCAGAACACTTTGAGGCTGTATATTTACACTTTCTGAATAGAGTAGTTATTCTTTCTACAATGTCTGGTGTCTGTGAAACGTTCCTGAAGCTCGTGATGGAAGTGTTTCTTGGAGTCTTCTATGATGGCTTTAGAATAATGGCTGTACTAAATTTGGGCAGAATTTGCTTTGCCCACACGGACTCTTATAATTTTTTATAGCATTCTGTAGTACAATGAATGCTCTACAACATATACTACAATAAAATTTATTATCAGAGGGCCTTGCCACTACACTCCAATGGAATGACTCCTTGTAGCACTTCCTGTATCTGCATTGATTGGACTGATCAAAAGAATGTCAATTACACTGGATTCATAAATGGTGGTCAGCAGGAAAAGGGGCTTTTTTGGTCAAAGTTCACAATCGAGTATATAGTTTTTCTTTTTGCCTTAAAATGTTCTTCATATATATTTGTCACAACATTCCTAAATTTTTTATCATGGAGACAAGAAAGCTACCGTGCAGTCTAGATGACAATTATCAAGTTCTGACCTTTCATAAAATTTAGAATGGACCTTTCTCGATCAAAGGTGTCTAAAGATAAAAGCACAGGTAAAATGTGAAAAATATCTTAGTTGTCGCTGGGGAATCAAACCCAGGTTCCCTGACCTTAGCCACCAGTGCTCTAGTCACTGAAGACAGATCCATTCTAATCTACATAACACCTCACATTTGCTACATGCAAGTTAGAAACCCTACCATTTCCTCATTATCTGAATCTTTCTTCCTCCCTGCAAGTATATATGCTGGATGTCATCTGTATGGGTGCCTAGAAGAGTCCTTCACAATGATGCAGTCCTCTCCACAAAAGGGGCAGTGTTACTAAAAAGAAAATAATAAGCTGTTCAGATCTAGATCTTTGCAAGTGAGGCTAAATAATGGTGAGACTTTGGCTGCTGTTTTTACACTGTTTTATAGCTATACAAAGCTTTTTGAATTGCTTTCTTGTGAAAGTACTTGTTGACACATTTTCAACAAACACAACATTATGTTGCTAGCTAACCACTCCAGCTCTGTGTGAAAATATCTTCTTCGTATTAGCAACTTAGCTACTTGCCCTCACTAAATTATTTTGTGAGAACAAAACTAAGACATCTGTCTTCCATGGTGTATGTTCAGACTTGAAACTTGGTGCAGCAATTTGTACACTTTTGTCTATATAGAACCAAAGAAAGTGCCTCAGTAACTACACACCATGAAAAATATTGGTATTGTGTCGCCATAATGCCCACAAGACATTACAGATAAATAGCACACATCGAGGCAGATAGAAAAACAAACAATAAAATATGCAAACAAAATGTGATCTTCAATGATTATTATAGTGATAACTTGCCTTGCTTGCATACAAAACAGCCATAACACTATCATATATTTATCTCCAGTAGAATATTATGTAAATTCACAAAATTAGCAATACCACATAAACTTAACTTAGATTTAAAAACTAGTGCCAGAAAGTGATTGTACACCCCAGAGAACCTTATCGGTCCAAATTTAATTTCCACAGGTATGAAATTAAAAATTCACAACCCCCCCCCCCCAGTTGAAAAATCTAGCTACTCATCTTATAGCATTGTCAGTGCCACACAGAGATTCAAAATAACTTATCAGAGCTTTCTATGATTGACTTATGCTGAACTTTGCTTGTCAAGAAATCAGCTGCAAATGCTAGCTAACATGGGTCTTACTGGGATGAAGTCTGAGGCAGAAAGTCTGATACAAGAGGGGTGGATGACAAATCAAGAAATTTGTTCACAAAATGGATAGTTTAGTATGCATCTCTGAACTGTGAGGCTTTGAAACAGTTTATAGCCAGTTTTGAAAAATATCCAAAGTATAAAAACAATTTATTGCACATACAATATGGAGATGAGCTTCACTCTCACACTTGTGTTTTCACTCACTGAAAATATTTTATAAGCATAGCTATACTCATGAAATATGTCCCCATTTTATGTATATATACACATACATTATATTTATATACATACTTGGTCTCATTCTACAGGTGTAAATTTTCAGCTATCTTTGTGCTGTATAATAATTATTATGGTCACAGATATCCTCATTCCCGGTGAGACATTTTATGGGCAGAGTTAAATTTCATGAAGTGTAGGAGTTTTGAATGTTAAATAATGTTGTTGTTTTTTTGTTTTGGTGAGTCACATGGATCGAAAAACACCATACAATCTTGACACCTCAACTCCTTTTTAAGTTATATGAAGAAAAAATACTAGCTATGTTTTGATTTTGTCTGATGATAGCTACTTACAATTAAAAACAAGATATAGGAATGAGTTGATACAAACTTATAGAACTTCTGTATAGCTCTGTGTACAGAAAAGCAACAATCCAGGCAGTCTCTGTTGTTCATCTGATTCATTGATAAATTCACTATACTTGGCTTATTCCTAACTGTTTGTATCCTGTAAGTATCCAGGAAAAGAAGAAAATATCTATGTGTCATGGAATCAAACAAATTTATACAAGAATTTCCTGAAATGTACGTAATCTTTTTTTTTTCCTTTTAGCCACCTTTCTTTCCAATAAATAAACTTGATTAATAAATGTACTGGTTCTATGCTTGCTATATACCTGATTTTAATTTGTACAACATGAATAATTATTATATGGCTAGGTATATAATATATCTTTTATTCACTAGCTATATCTCCTTTTTAACAATACAGAATTAAAGAACAACCGTCAGGTAACCAAATTTGCCAATTCTGAATGCCAAACATTTTTAATTCTGCACTATTGATAAAAACAAATAGCTTGTGAAAGAGACAATACTACATCAATTATAAGTGTAATGCCTTCTTGGAACTGGTCTCAGCGCTAGTAAAGATTAGGACTAGGGTAGGTAGCTATCAATAAGAAAACTATTGTTAGACTTTAATCATATTCAGCAAGACAAAGATCCGAAAACATGTGAGTCCACGTGAGTGGTACACAATGATAAATGAAGGGGCGGGGCATGACATAACAAGAAAGAAAGAAATTGTTAAATCAATTCTTGTATAAAGTCCACCACTCATGTGTTCAAAACTAAGTAATAAAAACTAAATAAGTGGTCGCAAGCACTTAATGAAAGAAAATCGTGGTAGTTCTTGTTCTTTAGATAATGACTATTTTAGGTGTATCTTTGGAAGACTGCATAGAACTTTCTGTAATGCTGCAATTTAACTTTGCCAGAAGATAATCAGAACGTGCTATTATTCAACTGCTTAATTAAAACTTCATGGCACAAGCTGTATTTTTGTTGTTGTTGTTTGTTTTTGTATTTTTAAATATTCTCATTGAAATAAATTACTAATTATACAATTATGTGAAACAAGCAAAATCGATCAATAGAAAGATAGGTTAAAAAAGCAAAATGGGTAGAGGAAAAGCAAAAGGGTGAAAGAATCAAAATTTAAGAAGAGCGATATGTGCATTTTTCGAGCATAAAAATCAAAGCAAAATAAATAGAAAAAAGCAAATTTGATCAAGACCTAATTGACATAGGTATCCTGCAGCCTTGACCTATAGGTAGGAGCGAAACAGGTAGAGCGGAGTACAGGCATCTCAGTTATGGCCGCCACCTTCCTCCCAAGTTGCTCCCACCAGAGAAATCCCACACACTCTCAAGTCTAGTTGAATTGAATATGTGGAAAATCTGAACTGAGAGGGGAGTGGTTGACAACGATGTAGTCTGTTCACAATCCATTCACGCATGCATTAGGTAAAGGGTTTATATGCAAATGAATTAGGCAAGATGTACATAACTAGGAATATATAGCTCAGTGGATAGGATTAGAAAGAAATAACTGAGAGTGTGGAATACGTTTATAGTAGTGAGGTATATAGTGTATGCATTTCAATATTCATATGACATGGATCAATGGATCCATAACAATTGTGCCTGTGCATGCCCTTAGTTTCCATGGTAGCAGATGTTGTGCAAGCAGTACACAACAAGTAATGAACATGCAGTTAACCCACATCTCGATAGTTCACTTTGATAAATCAAACAATGTGTAGTATCAGGGCTCACTGTCTTTCACCAGAGCTTGATATATAACATACACTCTCAGGCTCTATTCTGACTTGCCTGATCCTCATGAAAATACATAGGCCTGCTAATAAAATATCTCACCATATCAACCCTGGCTCGTGTAGTAAGTGCTACACAATACTGTATACTAAATATAATATAATATATTATATAGAAGCAAAAGCAAATTCAGCCAAGAACTCACCGCATGTATATACTTGTAAATAATGCTCAAAATTATTTTGCACCACTACTGTATAGTACCTTTAATACAATCTGTCCATTTTTTATTTATTTGCGGTCATGCATAACAAATTTATTTAATTATACGTTTTGTGATAGCTACACTTAAATTTTTTATTAAAAATTTACAATTTAGTCAGTTGCTTCTCTCTAGGCCCCTTTAAGTGAGAATGTTTCAAACTAGTCTAATTTGTATCTAGCTATGTACTTAAAAATTTGAACTAGTGAAACAGTCCATATAAATTTCTATTTAGAAAGTGTTGCCAGATTACAATGCAAATTAAAATTCCTTGTCTCAAGAAAATAAACATCGTATTAAGCTAAAACTTGATATTAAATATTTCAAATATGAGTCTAGATTTGAACAAGATAATTTATGTGGACCCTTTCATTAGTTCAATTTTTTGTGAGTCCAGATTTAAAGAAGATAATTCAATATCATGTATTGTAACAAAATTAATCATAAATATAAAAAGTTACACATAATAGCTCTTGAGTAATACTATTAATACATGTGCTAAATAGCTTTAGTCTACAAAGTTTCACTGTTTGATGTTTTCCTTTCAATTTTTTCTTGCTGTTTAAGAAGAGCTTTATCTATGTCTTCATGAAAGCTATCAGTACAGACATTTGTGGTAAAATTTTTAATTATTGAATTCTGTAATATTATCTAACCTTTCAATAGCCCTTTGATCAGCTTCCTCATCAGCTGTAGATTTCTTGAATAATCGCAAACGATACTCCACAAATGACATAGGTTGAGTTACATAAGATTCTTTTGGCTGGGAAGACAAATTAGTAATAATAAAATTACTGATAGCTTCATTTTCCCTATTTGATAATTTCTTATAGAATCATCTGTAATTGTGTTAACTCTAACAATAAAAACTCGAGTCATGTGCATTCAAATTTATACTTGAGTACAGCTACATAACTGTGTGCCTTTTATACATATTACAACTACAACATATTATGTGGTCATATACACTGCCTGAAAAGAGTCTAGTCTATTGACAACCATAACAAAATCCGTAAACTGTGTTGATAATTAGAGTTGACAAAGAATTGACAAGGCTGTATAGAGGTTATCTAGCTAGTTATCAACTGATTATACAATAACTTAGGATTTTGTTATGGCTGTCAACGGACACTTTTCGCGCAGTGATAGTTATTGCAAGTTTCAATTACCCATAGTACAATAGTGTACTTTTCTGTATTACCAGCTTACAGATCACTCATATTGTCTAAACGTTATATGATAGCTGAAGGTATGAATAATGGATAAGAGAATCTAAATTTTGTCACTACTTGCTAAGGCTACTGAGTCTGCCAAGAAAAATAGTAAAGCTGGAATGTAAATAGCTAAAAGAACAAATAATTATGTTGTAACAGACTTTTGTTTTGTGTTGGTGCACATTAAACTCAGTGCATTGTGTTAAATAGTTGGGTGTTCAAGTTGCCATGATCCGTGGGTATATATCTGACTGAGTGTATTATTTACTGAATTTTCAGTGCCAGAGCTGCTCTTTGCTATAAGCAAGATCTTTATCTCTCAATTTGAAAAACCTTTATATAGAGTAACAACAAAGAATTATCCCTGGTGGCAGTGTACCAAACTTACCTGTGGACCCACTCTCTAACTTACACCTTGAACTGTAGATTGCAGTAGATTATAAATTAATTGAATAATATGAAGTTATTGTAATGTCCATAGCTAAGTAGCTAGAACACCAAGGGTGCAAACCCTCAGCGCATTATTACACAACTAAGATTTCTCCGGATTACTTCAATTTCTAACTACCGAGGACACACGCGGTTAAGAGAAAATACACGAACTATAAGTGATCAGATCACATATGACTACTGTAAGACATAAACTAGCTTGCGCTCATTTGGAACTAAAGTTTTTCTGCATTTTACTTTGAAACTAGCTTGAAATTTGGTCAATTTAAGGGACTTAAATTCTTCTATTGCATCAGGTCATACTTGCTTTAAATGTTAGTTCTCTGCCATTCATAAAATCGAATGCTGACAGACAGACAGACAGATGGACAGACGGACAGACAGACGGACAGATGGACAGACGGACAGACAGACAGACAGACAGACAGACAGACAGACAAACAGACAGGCAGGTAGGAAGATGGACAAATGCACTACTATAACCCTCTCGCGCTGAGGGTTAAATATCATAGCATTATCATTTACAAATACCGTTCATATTATGTATATTATTAAGACACCACTTTTTGCACATATTCAATAATTTTCAAAATACCTTGCACTTCTCCTTTAAAAGTGGTAACCCCATCTCCAGCTATAATTAATAGACACATATATGACTTAGCATTTGTTATTTAATAACATAATTATTTTATACCCATATTATAATAATATATTTATCTTATTCCATCAATACATGCAACAAATTTTTCACTGAAATTTTGACAAATAAAGTTTTTACATTAGCTTACATATTTCATTATATTATTTGAGTTATGCATGAAACTAAAAATGAAAAAATTTCTTAAAGTAATAGATAAGTTATAGAAGAAACGACTTGATTTTTGGTGATGTCATATACCTGGTTGCTATAAGCGTGAGCAATTTCTTACCAATCATTACATTAAAAATGCATTGGATTATTGCAAACTAATCATACTAAACTTAATAACTAACCCTAGATTCATCTTCTTTTGAGAAAAAATACACGTCTTGGATGGGATCCTCTTTTTTCTCCGAAGCGTAAGAAATTTTCCCGAACTAAATACATAAACATCAATTGTTTCTTAATAATATTACTTGTTTATTAATTACCTCTATTTCATATAGATTATTACTATACTGTTCATGGTTAAGTTTTTTAAACTCTTCCTTGACATCCTTGTTCAAGTTCTGTGGAACACAAAACAGGATAATTATATATAAAATCTAGTGGAGCCACAATACTCACCGGAATGTCCTTACTTGGAAGAACAATTTCGTCAATATTTTCATAACAGTCTCGCCTAATAAGTCGCTCCACACGATTTTGTTTCTACACAAAAAAAAATAACATTTTTATCTCTTATTTTTTATCCTATGTTATCATTTAGAAGTTATTATCTTACACTGTCAAATTCCCTGATCTTTTGCAAAATATTGTCTGACAAAAATAAAAAGCCACTTAAGTCAATTTTTTGTCCCGGTGTAAATGTCACAATATCTGTTAGTGTCTTGTTTTTTGGAAACATGTCCAAATCTTTAGCCTCCAATATGGCATCTTTTATCCTAAGATTAACACCATTGGAACAGTCAAAAGGAAGGGAAGGAAGAATGTGAATAAAAAACAAAACTCAGTCCCAGTTTTTTCAGCATTAAGGAAACAAATACACCATTTAATACTTATCTTGCTATTAACTTTTTATATCCCAATGACCCTTTTCTACTATACAATTTTGCCTAAAGATGTACATTTTTATTCACTATTGCAATATTTTGAAAAATACTGCATAAACAAATCTATAAGCATAGTATTTCAGGTGGGAATGACATTTAAAACCATTCGAAATCAGTACGTATTAATTAATCAATCCTGAAGTTATTTAGGTTAAAATGACACTAAATAAGTTCAAAATGACTTTATTATTACCTGTTTAAATTAATACAGTTGTAGCCTTAAATAAAATAATTGAGACATAAAGAGTTCTTGATTAAAATGCTATACCTTGTTGGTGAACCTGAAAATATTTATGATAAATACGAGTCATATTTTAGTTTCTAAGCCTGAGGGTGCATTATTTAGTGATGTAGCTTTCTTACAATCAATTAGCAGTTATTAATTTTTTTTTATTTAAATCATAGCACCATGTAATTCAGTAACTGAACTGCAATGCACATTTCTATACCACTAATGAATAGCCCTACTATTCATACAAGCAACTATTTATGATGCCCACTTAATGGGACAAACTTGAAGGTGCTCTGTGGACCAAAACAATTAACAAATGCTAACTGTCCAAGTCCTGGGACACTAGTAGCCTATGCTTTGCCACCAGGTACTTCCTGCTGCAGAGACACATACTAAAGAAACTCTACTACTTTGTGCCATTTAGAATAACTTTTAATATTACTATTTGAAAAAGGTTTAACATTAGGTTCTGGCCTTTTATAGACCACTGGTGGCTAAAATCAGAAGTCCTGGGTTAAATTTCTACTCAGCTGCTTAAGTTACAATGTGAGAATCTCAGAGTTCATGTTTAAAAACAAAATTATAGTAAATCTTGTCTTTTACTAATACTCTTGTCACTGCTGTCTTAAATTAATTAATATACAGTAGAATCATTCAGTGCTGTGTGCAAATGGAGGCATCAAAGTTGTGAATCTTCACCACGCTGAGGGTTAATACAATAAACAATATCATCCAATGGGATGGAATGATTGGAAAACTGCTTGATCTTAACACTGAATGCATTATCAATATTTTCTTAACAATGTTAAAATGATTCTTTTATACCTGCTGTAATTTTTTCTTACATCATTTCAATTGCAGCCACTTTCTTATGACTGCATACCTTCTGATGAATCATACATCTCGTTCTGAACATTCCATAAATGTTTAGATATTCCTTTAAAAAAATAAAGAAATCATCTAAATTACTAATAATTCACATATGGTAAAAATGTTAACTTACATGGCATCAATCAAGATAATTTTATTTTAAGTAGCAAAAATTAGAAATTAAACCATGAATACTGGAAATTCATTATCAGCTCGATCTTGTTAACCTAGACTACTTGTTGCAGAGCCGACTACACTATATTCCTTCCTCAACATCATTAAAATTTACAACCAAAAAAATGACAAATTTATACATCCCATCCACCATTATGAGAATAAATAGGGGTCATTTTAATCTTACTTTATCTCTGAATCCGATGTGCTTGTTTTTTTCATAAACAATAATTCTGCTCAATAGCATACAGCGCCTAAGAAATATTTCCACATTAACATAAACGTTTATTACTGTACATGCACGCTAGTGCACTTGTTTGGAGTTTTATGAATTTAACATACTTCTATGCAATTTTTTAATTTTAATACCAGTGCTATTTTATAAGCTCGAGTTTGCTCACCGTACTGTGCACATTCCTGTTTTTTGTTGGTGAATTTGTTGCTTTTTACTGTATATTGATGATGATTCTACTAAACCCTTATTGCCCTGGGAAACATGTGAGTGGATTGCTCTGGTTAGGTTTGAAGGCACTCTTAGAGTCCTTCAAGAAAACATGTTTTTCTGCTTAATAATACTGTAAACCTCAAAACTGAAGTGTAAACATAATTATAATAGTGATGCAAGCTTGTCTTTGTTTGTCACTTTAGCTACTCATAATCATTAATACACAGTAAAATCAACATGGCACAAGTCCAATGCTCACCGGAACTAAACTTAGTACCTGCTACATAAAATATTAGTACTTGTATTTCAAAAACTGGATACCAATCTTATTTTTTTGTGGAGGAACGAGTCATAGCTACTTCCAGCCAAGATATAATTAGATTAGTAATCAATTGTTGAATTTTTTTATTTAAAAGTTTTCCAGGTAAGCATTAGAAAGTTTAAAGGTGCATAATGTAAAAATAGTGTATAATACTTGTGATATTGCAAGCTAATAAAAAAAAGACTAGTGTACATGTTTTCATAAGCCACAGGTAACTACAAATACATACTGTGAGTTAAATGTCTCACCATATCACACTCTGAGTTAAATGTCTCACCATATCACACTCTGAGTTAAATGTCTCACCATATCACACTCTGAGTTAAATGTCTCACCATATCACACTCTGAGTTAAATGTCTCACCATATCACACTCTGAGTTAAATGTCTCACCATATCACACTCTGAGTTAAATGTCTCACCATATCACACTCTGAGTTAAATGTCTCACCATATCACACTCTGGTGAGTGTACAATTGGTTTACTCTGTCTTACATACTTCATTCCTAATTTGCAAAAGATTATACATCAAGAGCCACCATGTGGCAAGGTATTTGCTAGTACTATATTATATAGTTGTTGCTTTTACTCAATTTCCTAAATTGCAAAAGCATTTGGTCTGGTATGGATGCCATTGAGAGTACTAATGTATTCAGTGCTTACAATTATCTTCATTATTGTTACAATTTTGGTAATAATTCATCTGCCGCAGACTGGCTAAAGGTACAGTACCTGTTGTATTGCTTTGAAAATTAAACTGCAATTGTTATTAACTAAACAATGATTCCAAGTGAATTGAGATGCTATGCAGATGTACACATTCAAGCTTATGGTTTTAAGCAGCCATGGTACTATTGGCAATATTCTAGAGTATTACAATTATCAAGTTCTGACGCTTCACAATCTAATTCAAGAGTATAATTGCATGTATGGAGATATATTCGATACCCGATATTTTAATAACATTTTTAGGTTCGTAACCCATGAGAAAACTCATGACATCTTGTATCTCACAGTAGTTATCTCACACTGTATTGAACACGCTATAAATCAATAGCAACCATCCAGATAGCAGAGGCACTAGAATTTGTTGACTAATTATGACAATAAATTACAGCAGTTTAAGATATCTATCATCAGGTAGTTGCTGTTATCCTCTCTTATTGGGTTTAATTTCTCCACTTTTCTTGGCCCCTATGTACTCCCACACCACTGCCGTTGTCGTTACTGACAACTCTTTACCAAATCTGGCTCAGCTCATCAATTATTCATAAACTATCATTATTGATACTGACAGACGAGCGTATTATTATATAGATACAATTTGTTCCAAGAACGTTCTCATCATGAACAATATAATCCTTTTTCGTATAATAATATTATATGCACTGCAATTTATGAAAGATCCACAATGCTTACCTTGCATCTAACTCATTCTTTACACCTAGGAAATAGCAGTCTCTGGCAAAGTAGTCCCACTTATCTACATCTAATCCACTATCCTTGTTAGCAACAATCTAGAGTAATTAAGCAGTGCATTAATGTTTCCCTTTGTATTTAATCTGTCACGTAATGAAATTAAGACTTACCTGAATAATGGTTTGTGTGAGAATTAAGTCTTACCTCATATAGATATGCTTTGGTTTTTTTCTCTTCCTTTACGCTCTCTGTCTGTTACATTACATTATAGTAAAAGGGACACTGTTCAAATTTCACTCCACAAGCTAACTTACTTCCTCAGAGCCAATCATGCCACAAATTTTTTCCACATGAACTTCCTCTAGGTTTAAACATATAAACATTCTCAGAATCCTTGGATGTTCCAAAAGAATTCTTTTAAACATAAGAGTAGAGATTTTTTCATGCTTTAAACCCTAATTTAAAGGATAATTTATTAATACATATTTTATGTTGTAACAATTTAAGGCATTCACTTACTACTCCCATTTCCTCTAGGACACTTTCAAACACATGAGAGAATGGACCATGCCCTGTACATTTTTAATAAAAATAAAATGATAGCCTAAAAGAACTGAATTCATTTATTTCTCAAGTTCATCAAATATTCATACACCATCATCAGCCTTACATTGCTGTATGTGAATGACCTCAAAGCAAAGGTGAGCATATAATATTGTAGGAGTATGAATAGAGAAGAGGATGATTGAATGGTGTTCACAGTGAGCTGTAGAGCTCTCATTAGATAAGCTAGCTGTATTTAGACTAAATCCTCATAGTACAGAAAATATAAGAAAATATTTGCTTCTAATGACACTAATATAAAGTATTAATATAATAGCACAATTTTATCAAATATTACACTGGTTGCCATCACTATCATTTCATATATTTTCAAATATGCTTAGTTCTATCAATTGTACATAGGCAAAATTTAAAAAAAAATTATAATAATATTAGTAATAATAAATTGAAATAATTGAACACCTCAAATTTATTATTTAGAATGTAGAACAATGTTTTGGTACATGCATGCATACCAATTTTGTGGTTGCATGTAATAGACATCGTAATTCTAATTCTTAATGCTAACATACATGTACCTAAATCATGACATAATCCAGCCAAGCGAATACAGTATTCATCCAGATCTGATATCAGTTCTTCCTTACAATTTCGTGATGACTGCCTCAGATGTTTCACAAACTCACCAGCGAGGTAGCAAACTCTAGTGATGTATATAACTTTAATAAAAAGTTATATGGGAATACCATTCATCAAAATAATATATTAATTATACTTATGCTAAATAATTGGTAAAAATGTTTCAATGGTGAGATTTAATCATAACAATTTTATTTTTAAAATTGTATCTATATGCTTATGATTTCAAATAATACTCTGAAATGTTTCATATAGGATATTTTCAACCAAATCTTAATCTCATAAGTTCTAATATGACTCACCCAATGGAATGCTCAAATCTAGTGTGCACTGCTCCTGGATAGACATAACTTTTTCCTCCTAAGTTAAAGGAATACAAGAGAGTGACTGATTGTTTGATCAATGGCATGCCAAACAAGATCACATTGGTCAGGCCATTGGCTACAAGAATGTGTAATGTTATCCACTTATTAATGCTTAATATTTAAAACTTAATCCATTGATTTAGTAGCTGTTACAACAGTATATTCATCACAAAACATCTAAATATTATGTTGCCTCATAAATATTTTGTTCTTACTCCACAAATATATGTGAATTGATATTTATTTTTTTGCAGTAACTATAATAATACACTTTGTAGATGTATTCTTAAGAGAATGTGTTGCAGTGAAGTGTGACGAATGATGTGAGACCAAAGTAAAGAAATTATTATGCATTGTTTCTAATTACAGCATCATTTGTCACCTGGCAATAAAGGAGAAAAGGCCATTAAACCAAAAGGACTAACAGTGATTTGGGTAGTCAGAGACCTATCTAGGATTTCTTTAAGGGTGGGGGGGGGAGGGAGGGGGAGAGTTCTTTTCAAGAAGTGTTTGAATAGCTACTATGGGAAAATACTGGCTATAATTATTGCATTTCCTACAAAATTATATTCTTATTCATTTTCAAAATAATTGGCATTACAATGTGACTGTCCAGAACTGAATTAAATGATACTGCTACAATAAGGAAGGAAACAATTAAAACTAAGAACAAAACTAAGGTGTTCTGGTCTACAATAAATAAAATGAGTAAAAATTAGGTAAGTTAAAAACATGAAAAAATGTAACTAGTTTGTGAGGAAAAAATTAAAATAATTTACTAACACTTTGCCTAATGGTGAAAGTTGAAAGTTGCTATATCTATATAATATACGCTTGTGTGTCAGTAACAACGACGACGACGACGGTGTGTGTTCCTGAATACATCGTTCGTTTATGGTAGGTAAAGTATCGCCACAATCAGTAGAACGTGCTGGATACTTCTAAAAAGCGGGTGCAATAGGGGATTTGCATGATGACGACATCACGTAACATCCTGCCACGCCCACCGATGGTATCACTGCACACCGTGTCCCATAGAAAATGTATTAGTTTTGCTGACCGCTTGGTCTATTTTTTGCTGTAGCACCAGCGCCAGGCTGCACAGAGCTTCCAAATTACAGGAATAGCTTTATTATGAAATTTACTAACTGCTAATAGAAAAAGTTTAGGATTTTCAGCCCTGGTTTTATTGGAATTCCTGGAGTGAAATTTGGTGATGGTTATCTAACCACCCTACTTCTTTTTGGAACTCATCTTGAAAACTTGAAATTTTCATAACTTTCCTAAGGATAAACTGATGAGAAAGAAATGATTAATTTCTAAAAAGAAAGGAAATGTATTTTTACTGATCATCAGCTGTTTTGCTCCACAATGTGGAAGAACTCTTGAATATCTTTGTGGAGGATATTGTAACAAAAAGCATTGCTGCAGTGGAAGGCAGTGGAGAATTGACAAGCCTACAAATATTGCCTCTTATTACTGATCAAGTTTACTTTATTTAGATTGAGTATGTTTTTATGTTTATTTTAATTATCTTTCTCCCCTTAGTTCAATAAGTATTCATTTTCTTTGATTATTTAGTTACAGTTATTCATTTAACCACAGTGTAAAACATGAAAGCAATAGTTATGCCAGTTCTGCAGGACATTAAGGTCCGTGCATTAACTACCTAAAATAACCCACCTACTGTGGAGTTAAGTAATGCCATTATAGCTAGCTACCTGTTGAAGAGGTTTAAAAATGGCAAAGGGACATATAAAACAAACAAACAGGACATTATTACTGATACAGTCCCACACGCTGTGTGAGAAAATGTATTACAGTGGGTGATAATGATGATTACGGAAGAGAAGGTAAAAGGCGATTTATCGTAACTGAAAAGCGGATGGAATCCGCGAGGTAAGAGTGTAGGTTTAAAATGGAAGGGAAGAGAAAGCAAAAAGGCGAGCGATTAATTATAACTAAAAAGCGGGTGGAATCGACGAGTAAAGGCGGGGGTTAGTTTTCAAAAGAAAGGCTAAAGTACGAAATAAAAGACAAAAGTTTCTCAGGAAAGAAATTCAGAAGCAGGGGAGATATACAAAGTAAAAGAGGGCTCCATGACTCAAGAAAAAGAGCTGAAGTTAAGAGAGGTGGGAACGCATACGAGTTTGGTCTGCCACTATTATTAAGTACGAATAGTAAAAGTCTTGACTCAGTATATCAATAGGTGCATTCTTTTCACAATTACTTAGCTGCCGTTCTTGGTATGTAAAGTGGCGGGGATGTTTTAGTAAAATTTTCATATTTTCTTAAAAATCAGTTTCTTTTTTCTTCTCAAAATGGCTTGTTAACGAGACTAGCAATTACTATGGGACTAGGAAAATCAATAGACAAAAAGTGATTGCTATTTACTTTTATTTCCACTTACAGGTAAGAAACACAGTAGCTAAAAATGAGGGCTCATTCTGAAAAATGGGGGCTCGTAACAGTCAAGCCCCCTCTAAATCTTCCCATATATAGCTATATTAAATATAAAATCAATATAATTATATAATACGATATTCTTAAACATTTTTATACAAAGATTTATGCTTGGATTATGATACTAGCTATAACTATAATTTGTTTTGCCATACTTATGTTCATGTCATACTTATTTAATTTCATACCTAGCTGTTGTATGTCTCGAAGACGATAGAATTCTGGAGTATTAATTATGGCATCTTCCAGTACATTCAATAATATTGAACCATGAATCGGATCATTAAACAACTTCAACTAATATAAATATATACAATACGTATTAACTACTATGTAATTACATGTATGTAAGCATTTCTAGATTCATACACAAAATATACCTACCAGCTTGTATTGTACTCATCTAATTTGTAGTCATCTAATCGTGTATGCATGTAGTACTTACTACATGAGTCTGCGTGTGATATGGTGAAATATTTCATGAGCAGCAGGTGAATGCATTTTTGTAACATGTGAAAATAAAGTCTGAGAGTGAAATATTTTGCCATCACCCTCTGACAAGTGTAATAAGCTGTTTATTCTATGTTAGATATCTTGATTGCAGTAGTTTGTATTTGAACGTAATGAACTTGCAAATGTGAGGTAACAACAGTGTAATGTATGAAGTATCTCATTGAGTTCTGTACCTAAAAATGATATTTTGAAGATACCTAGTATGGGCTAAAATTCATCAATGAAGATCATAATAATACTTACCAAAAACAGAATTGTGTGAAGATAAATGAACTATTCAGACTTAAAAGGTATCAATGGTGGCTTCACGTAAGTGTTAATAAATTTGATTCCATTTAGCTAGCAAAAACAACACACACTTGCATCTAATATTGTAACCAGAATCTTTAACTAATCTTATACATAGCTTAAAGATCACACTCTCTCACTCATAGGTTCCAACCTGCTAGGAAAAAAATCAGTGGCACGCCACACCCACCAATTAATTTAAACCACACCCACTAATTAAGGCTATGAATATAATTATAATTTGTTAATGCATGTGCGTGTCAGATGAAAGTTGTATTCTACTTCTTGTTCAAGGAGAGTCTAGTAGCCTTCTTACATTTTGCGATAAGTTCTTCAGAAAGTTCAGTGTCAAAGCAACAAGAAGTGTCGTTGAACTTAATAGAAAATAAATGAACTAGTGTTTCATGGCTAAGGCTGGCATCTACTAGTAGTGAGAAGGGGTTAGACAAGTTTGTGACTGTCTTTTTCTGAAAGTGAGGCGATAGAGCTTTTTTTATGATGGCTGCCGTCTTAGTGTGACCACATGCAAAAGCCTTAGCTATTTCAGAATCCGGGAACATTGTTTTGAACAGTTTGGTAGCATGATCACTTGTGAGAAATGACAGGTTATGTTTAGCGGTAAACAAAGCCCACCTAGCTTCAGCTTCAGTAACACGTGATATATGCTGAGGTTTGAAGAAAGATGTCACCGAACATGTTGAAGAAGCTGCACTTGCTGCCTCCTTGTGGCGCTTACCATTGACGTGAACATATACATCATGCTTACCACCATGAGACACCAAAATCTGAACAGCAAAGTGAGCAGTGGGCAAATGTGTCACCTGTAATAATAATATGATTATTAAGTTGATTACAGTGAAGCCTAGTCACAGCTATATACCCTTTATGCTTTTTCCAATTCCTTTGAATAGCTGTGACCAGGAGGGATCAAAATGAGCAGGTCTAACTTTCTTGATTTTCTTAGCAGGGGGTGGAGTAGACTCAGACTCAGCCATGAAGTTGAACACTCAAAAAGCAGGCAAGAAGAAAGAAGTTCAGAACTGCAAGCTATGTGCTGACTCAGCTGCACATGGCATGCATGCCTGATTGCAGGGGCATGTCAGTTGCTATCTGATGCATCATGCAAGCATGAATGTAAATGTTTTGAGCAAGTTACAGTATGCAGTATGGTAATTACAGTTGCCACCAATTTATAGCTACAGCTTCCCAGACTGCCAGAGGCAACCAACTTGTTACATAATCAATTATCAGCAGACAATCTACTACATTTGGTGGGAAATTCCGTACAGTCAATAGGCCTGTGGGGAATTCCGTACAGTCAATAGGCCTGTGGGGAATTCCGTACAGTCAATAGGCCTGTGGGGAATTCCGTACAGTCAATAGGCCTGTGGGGAATTCCGGTATATGGCAGATTGATAAGCCCAATTTCCTTGGCTGCCACCGTGACAGTAGGAACCTATGAATTTCCGTGGCAGACAATAGGCAGTCAGAACTTCCGTGCGTGGCAGATTGATAAAGTAAAATTCCGTGACTGCCACGGAGCTTTCGTGGCACTTGGAACCTATGCTCACTACATTAATAAAGATCTGCTACAGTAAAAATTTGGAACAAAAAATTTGGAATATTAAGTTTTATCCCCAGTATTTACAAAATAGTACCTTATATAAATCAGGAGGAGGTTCTACACCTGTAAGAAAATTAATAAACATTGCAATGTTAACATACATACTAGTGGTGTGTTTGAGCACAATGGCGAGAATGAGTTATTGAGCTTAAATCTTCATTTTTGTCATTACAAGATCTATATGTAAATTGCCGAGGCATTGTTCAGTCCTTTATTTCTGAAAGTAAAAGCATAGAGCCGTGACCATTAATTTAGCTAAAAATGAATTACTTTTTACCTCAATTTACCAAGCTCTTGTAGTATGTATTTATAGTCTTTTATGACTACCTACATAATCAGTAGCTTTTGAAGAAAAGCACTCACTAAAAAAAGTCCATTTTATTTTTTTTATTTTGTATGGAAAACGGTTTTTAATGTCATACTAACTGCTTGTCGCAACTTTTTTGTAACCCTAAAAAAAGCATTTTTAAGAAATTATCGCACAAGTTTGAGCCTAACTTGTTGCATGTAGTTACTGGGAGAAGCCTTAAAACTGGTGCTTTAAGCTAATTATTTATTATTTAAATCAAATATTTGCTTTAAGATTTTTGTGCTAGCAATTTAAGCAGTAGCTATATAACAAAACTTTCACACATAATATGGTTTTTCACATGATATACCAACATCAGGAATTATTTTGAATTCTCTCATTATGATGAAGTATTGAGTATGTCTCTGAGTGTGTGTCATTTCATAAAGTGAATTTAACTACCTTACCTTTCACATCTTTAATGATAGCATTTTCGTCACGAGCTAAAAATTTAAATGTGTATATTATAATCAATTAAGTCTAACATGCCACAAAAAAAAACACTTCACATCAGTTGACTTATAACACTATTACCTCTTAGTTCAAGAGAGCAAAATTTAATTATTTCCTTTAAATTTTTTTCTTGTTTAGTAGTAAGAGCCATCCTCTTATATCTCGTATTTCTGTATAATAAAGAGCAAAAAATAAATTTGAAAAAATTTAAGGCTTAAGGTATAGTTAGCCAATTGTTTTTGTATCAAGTTACTTTTAAATTAAAGTTGGAATCGGATGCAAAAGCATATATAACAACTATATTCTATCACAAATCCAGGAGTACATGATTTAAACTGCTTATGGCTGTCTAGTGGAGACTATAACACACTATACTACTCTTATAACTTAAGTTTAAATTTTAAGTTTCTGAGGGGAAATTAATTGGATGATATTTAGCTATAATAGCTACTAGAGGAGGCCTAAATAAAAGAGTCATTAAATTTTCAAGAGAGATATTACACCTGGAGTTACATGTCCTTGGCCTATCAGGTGTGGCTGCTTTACTGTTGAGCAAGTCACTTTTGCCCCGAAGTCAATAATTATTCAACTACTGCTGTGAAGTTTAGCCAGTTAAAGAAGCATCAAAATAATGTGCCTGGTAGTGTGCCAATAACAACGATAATAATTACAAGTCAAAAGTAGCTAGGTACATAACTAAGCACTAAGTACTTAAAGGTTTGTATATATATTTTAGGTTGATCTCACATCTGCTCTTAAAGTCTTTCATTACCTTTTAACTAACAAAATTTATAAATAATGGCATTTTTTATTCAGATTGTTTAATTGAGGCTCTACTAGCTATTATTTCAGCCTATTTGAGAGCAATATAAGTAAATATTATTGTTTATAATTATTAAAATTAGTAGTAGTAGTGGTAGTAGTAGTAGTAGTAGTAGTAGTTGTAGTAGTAGTAGTAGTAGTAGTGTAGTGTGGGGCCACCCACTGAGCAGATTCAGGGATAGCAGGGGGAGGAGCATGAATGTGCTGTGTATGATCAGCAGGTATGTAGTCTACTACATTGTTTTCGCAGTTTCGGAACTAAATATTCATAACTGACTTTAGACACATGTGGTATGACCCGTTGAGCATGCACACATTCCTCTGTCATTTATATCACACTATATGGGTGGATGGCTATAAAACAAATGTGGTCACTCCACCCAGTTCAATTGATCCCTGTCTTTCTTTTTATCGCACCATACCTTATTAGCTTAATACCCACAAGTAGTAGTAGTAATAGTAGTAGGCAGTAGTAGGTAGTAGTAGTACTACTCTTAAATTGTTATTATGTCATCATTATTGTTTACTATTATTATATTGTTACTATTAAGTTCTGACCCTTTATAAAAAATAGATTGAAACTTTCTTTCTTTATTATTACTATTATATCACTATTATTATTATTGCTATTATTTTTTTTATTACTATGACAATTATTATTATTCATAACTGAACATTCTACATTTAAATCCTATTTAATAGCCATCGTCGTTGCATTTAACCTCAGTTCGGTTGCTACGAAGCTCAATAACATATTACAAACATTCATTAACTGTAAAAATAATTATTATTAGGTTATGATTATGTAAATTTCTCACAATATTTTTTACAATTTGATTACTAAAAAATTATATTTATAAGCTTTGTTTTGAGCATTAGCTAAATTATGTTGAGATATGGCGCTAATGGTGTTGTAAGATATCATACATGAAGCAACTGACAGTAGACACCATAGCTGGCAAATATAAATTTCATTAATACACCTTTCTCCCCCCCCCCTCCCACTGCCCCTCCCCGCTACCTTCCCATCTTTTCATGCATCTCTCATACCACACACATACTGAATAAAAGCACAAGTAGCTAAAACTTACAAGATATTATAATAAATAAAAAGGGGGAGGGACACTAAATGTATAGCTAATAGTAAAAACTATTATAGCTATCTAATTTTAAAACGTGAAGAACAAATCAACATTGTATATACTATTATATATACAGTATATATTGTATATGTATATGTAGCTATGCGTATAAAGAATTTACACCTGAAATTATTCAACAACTACTGATCAATCTATGGATAGATTTGGCAACTGACCTGGATAAATATTCTTTTTGTCTAAGCAATGCTTTTGTAATTATGTTAAAGCCAGTTAGTGTGCATTAGCTGAGGGTTGCATCTAAGGTGCTAGTAGAAGCTAATCTACACTCTCCTAGCTACTCTGTATTTTGTGTAACCTAGTTTTACAGTAGCTCTGTGCTAGTTAATCTAAATCAACACAATATGTGTAACAGAATGATGTGAACCCAAAACAGAAACGTAAATGAAATTTTTGAGAGGCTGAGGATTAGTAGTAACCTCAAGAATGTGTAAATGAAGCACGATCAATCTGCATTCAAAATTAGCTAGCTACTGCTTATTTCATACAAAATATTCATTCTGGCAGAGATTCAAGAAAATCATATTAGCTAACATATTGTAAGTGCATAATAAAACTGATTATTTAAAAGAACACATAAAAATATTTTGCTTACAACATCTGCAATAGCAGATTGCAGGTCCTAACATTCTAGCTATCACATATCACCCATCTTTAACCTACAATTTTCAATACACTGTACTTACAATTTCAAAGATCCGATTAGTAAGTAACTATAATATGTCCAAGTTGAGTTGGCACGACCCCAAGTGCGGTAATTGAGGAATGCATTTAGTACTTTTCTGGAAGCAATTTAGTCATGTGAATCCAAGTCAATTATAAGCGCGCAAATGTCAACGTTGCACGTGAAAAACACAGGCGCCATTAATACTGTAAGTTATAGTTATAAACCAAAAATTGAGGTTTGTATGCGATTTATAAATCGCAATACAAACCTAATGATTTTGGTTTATAACTATTTTATAGCCCGACGAGCAAAGTATAGCGTTAGCTATCTTAGTAATTGTATAGGATTAAGCAGTACAGCACTGTTAACTTGTAGTTAAAGTTACTAGACTTTCTTGTTAAATAAAATTATCAATTGTTTCATTTATTTATAATAATGTATATGAAAATTGATGAAATGATAGTACACATACACAAAATATAGTTGTGATCCGATTGAAGGTGGAGTGCTGCCTGAGTTGGTCCTAACTTACAATAAATGACATCTATTGTAGTAGTATAAGAAAAGGAATTGGCATAAAAACGGCTTTGACAAGCACACAATTTAACGGCAAACAGCTTATGTGTGGCTGTATTACAAGTTGCTAGCTAAATGATAACTATATTACTGAAATATATTGGCTACATTTGTTATTGAACAGGTAGACAAATAATTTTACCAACATCCTATCAGGTGGTTCTGTACTCTCTGCGACAACAGAACACTCCTCCGCCTATCCTGTTTCCACACTCGCAACCTAAGCTAACCACGATATAAAGCTAGAAACGCAGCCATATGAGAAGAAGCCGCTCATTGTTTACAAAATTCTTAATGAAGAGAGTCCGCGTGACCAATTGAGCCTTACCGGTGATCAATTGAGCCGTACCGCGTGACTAAAAGCGGGCGCGTTTTGAGCGGGAAACCGGTGGGGTTTTTTTATTCCCATAGACCTTGTATTGAGTTTTGGAATAGCATTTTCTCTCCTGTTTTGGAGTTTCCTGAGGGAATATTTTTAACCGCTTAGGCGCGAGTTTTCCAAGATGGGTAGCTGCTTCAGTTCTAAAGTTATTCAAGTTTTTATTGCTGCCAACTCAACTTGGACATACTATAGTTGACTAGTTGTAGTTTATTGGTATGTTGGGGTGGGGGGGGAGGTGATATTGTATAGACCTGCTATGTATGCATGTGTATTAGGTGGGAGTTGCTATTAGTGGAGCTAGGAAAGGTCGTGTAGCCAAGTAAAGTCACATATTCATACATAATACAAGTTGCTGGTAGGAATCAAATATAATTGTAGTATGTATATTTAAGGTTATCTCCCATTCTCTGTTAAACTTCAAAGGGACCAAAGGAGTCTTCCTTTTTGTACATGCAACTTTTGACATGTGTGATATACTGTATTGACTAAAGTGCAGCTACATAACGTTGCCTGTGGTCTCCCATGGAATGGTGGAGCTGACGTTGCCATGGCTAAGTTAAATACACTTTCAATACCCATGACATTATGTTGTGAGTATGTCTAAAGCTAACAGTTAGAGTGATGGAGTCATACCTTCTTTACTAGATGACTTGTGCTTATGTTTGTATATTCTTACACATAAACAAACACTTTGTTATTGCACTCTATGTTTACAATGTCTGAATGAAAAAGGGATATATCCCACCTTGTAGTGGTTGCCATGTGATTACAATAATATTCCTGGCTATACATACTTTCATCTGTCATTTTGTTATTGGTTTCACTCTTTTCTACCAGGCTTTGGTATCCAATTAAAAATGGAGAATTTTTTTCACTTTTATTTTATCTTAACCATGTTGCTTTAATACAGTACTTATTAATAGCCTATATTATACAGTACCTATGTATAATAAAATTCCCTTCTTATTTCCTGGCCATGACATTGTTGTAGCTAATCTGAGGGATTGAGAGGATGTTACTGGCACATACATGTACATACATGTGGTTCTCCTCAACTAGTGGTGAAGGCTCCATGTGCACTTTGTTGTTTACATGCTTGTCTTTCAATTTGTTTCTTGGTTTGTGTGTTACACTAGTGAGTGTGTATAGGTGCAGTTTGTCCATGTGTTTATTTTTCACATTATACTGTATGTGTTTAATTAGAGTCCATTCATCTGGCCCATAACATATTGCTGTTTACTTACTTGGAAATACATAATTTTGACATCAAACTTTGCACTATGTTTGCCAACTCTGTTATTCACGACTGCCACTGCAGAAAGTCCCCATGCTTAATATACGTATAATTTGAGGCTCTTGAACTCTTATTAAATTGAAGATGTTTTGCAGTGGCTAAAGGAAAACTATTGATAAAGGGTCCTGTATTTATGTACGTAGAAGTATTACTTAGTGAAATACAGCTGCCCACACATGGAGGTGAAGGAATGAATAGATTTGCGATACAAGGATGCAAAATAAGTATATCTCTGTAAAAAAAAATTGAGAACTTGATTTTAAATTGTTTGCCACAGTTTTCCATCCAAGAATCTTTCAGGAAGCCATATTGATGTTGTGGTGAGTGGGTGTGATGACAAATCGACATTGTATATACTATTATATATACAGTATATATTGTATATATATGTAGCTATGCGTATAAAGAATTTACACCTGAAATTATTCAACAACTACTGATCAATCTATGGATAGATTTGGCAACTGACCTGGATAAATATTCTTTTTGTCTAAGCAATGCTTTTGTAATTATGTTAAAGCCAGTTAGTGTGCATTAGCTGAGGGTTGCATCTAAGGTGCTAGTAGAAGCTAATCTACAATCTCCTAGCTACTCTGTATTTTGTGTAACCTAGTGTTACAGTAGCTCTGTGCTGGTTAATCTAAATCAAACAAGTAGCAGAATGATGTGTACCCAAAACAGAAACATAAATGAAATTTTTGAGAGGCTGAGGATTAGTAGTAACCTCAAGAATGTGTAAATGAAACACGATCAATCTGCATTCAAAATTAGCTAGCTACTGCTTATTTCATACAAAATATTCATTCTGGCAGAGATTCAAGAAAATCATATTGGCAGAGATTCAAGAAAATCATATTAGCTAACATATTGTAAGTGCATAATAAAACTGATTATTAAAAGAACACATAAAAATATTATGCTTACAACATCTGCAATAGCAGATTGCAGGTCCTAACATTCTAGCTATCACATATCCCCATCTTTAACCTACAATTTTCTATACACTAGTGTACTTACAAGTTCAAAGATCCGATTAGTAAGTAACTATCAGAAGATAGAAATTTCAGTGCAATCTTTTAGGACAGGGCACCAGGAGTGAACTTGCATATCCACTGATTTCTTTTGTACCCACAAAAGTTAAATATATTCATTAGCTAGCTACTAGCTATGAATTTCCTTGTATTCTATGATTTTAAAATACGTGAGCAGGTCTGGGAAAAGGGACCTTACGGCGCAAAAATTAAAATTAAGATATAGGCTCCAGAAGTAAGTCATCGGAAAAATTCTTTCTTTCTCCTATGTTTGTTTTTTGCAGAATTAGTCTTAGTGGTTACTCTACGTCTATGCCAAATTTCAAATGTCAAAACAACTTAAAAGACGGCAATACTTTTTATTTTCTCTCGTTCAAAGAAGCAGCTAAAAAAAAACGGCATAGCTTTGAGACTATTGTCTACAGTCCCGCAGTTCTTATCAAAAAACTCATTTCATTGGTTAATCAAATCATGTGACCAATTATAGCGCCGTGCGTGACCAATTATAGCGCCGCGCAAGGGCTAGGGCTAGGGCTAGGGGACCAATCAGAAGAATTCTTTGATAAGAACTGCGGGATGGCTCAATAGAGTAGCCAAGGATTCCGATAAGACAGGCCGTGAGACGCTTTGAACTCTACACAAACTTCGTTAGTAGTCGCCGTTAAAAAGCGGCCGTACGATAGGCCGTTAAGTATACGGAAACGTTAACTAGTGATGTGCTTGAGCACTACGCCGTTAAGTATACGGAAACGTTAACAAATGGCGAGCGAGCCTAATGACTATACTATTTTTATATGAATGATTTTGACTTTAACACTGAAGCTACTGAAAATAAGGTCCAGTTTTTAAATTTCGCATAGTGCCATAGTCTCTCTGCAACTGCTTGAATTGAAGGAAAAAAACAACAAAACAATACACGTTATTTAAACGTTTTCTTTGTGATATTCTTTAGCTAAGTAGTGGTTGTAACACACAACTGGACATGCACTTACACAGACTTACCTTCAGGATAGTCTAGTGGACAATGTATTTTCAAGTAAATACTGTTGGGCACAGCTTATAGCCATGACAAGGAGTGCATTGACTTACCGCCGCCACTCACTCGAATAGAAATGAAAGTCCCTTAAGTTTTCACGTTTTAACTGCACCCCAAAAGAATTCAAAACGGTAAACTATTCAATTTCTAGGGTGATACGGGTACTGATCGCTAAACAAGAGGATTCCGTTTAGTGCAATTTGGGACCGGGTCGACCACATAACTAACACAAAATCGCGAGGGTCAAAGTACAAAATTACATACCCCTGTAAGTGTCTCGCTCGCTACGCTCGCTCGCCAATTATGCCGGAAGTGGAAATTCAATTTATGTTTTCTCGATTTCTAGTTCAATTGCTTTGCTGAATACAGCCCAGTTCAACTGCCAGTTTCTCTGCACTTCGAAAGTTTTACCCTCCAGTATTTTAGCACTAAGTTGAGATAAATTGTAGCTTTTTATTAGCTCAATTGTTTTGGTTTGCTCAATAAGGTCCGTTTTCCTAGACCCACTCACATATAATTAATGCATCTTCTAGTTTACTAGCAGAGTATATAGCTACATACTACTGTTGAAGAGTCACAAGTGACCCTTGCCCAATTGCATTGGCATAGCATAGCTAATGGGTACGCTTTAGCATAACAGCATCATTGCCAGAATAGTAGGTAGTATTGGAGGAAGTGGATGGAGACAGTGGGTGGAGTCAAGAATAACAAGTTGGTGACTAGGCCTTTGTGCTATATAGCATGTAAAATTTAAACTAATGGACTTATACTCTCTTAATTAGGAGCAATTTTCACTAAGATTTGATTAGTAATCAGAAGACAGAAATTTAAGTCAAATCTTTTGAGGGTAAGGTCACCTGGAGTAAACTTGCATATCCACTGAATTCTTTTGTATCCAAACGTTAAACATATTCATTAGCTAGCTACTAGCTATGAATTTCTTTACATTCTATGATTTTTTTTTTTTTAATCTTGTTCTAATGTGACTGTGAAGGTAATCATATGTCATATTGGTGCACCTGCATGAAGACTAAATGTAAATTTCATTTAATATCTTTAGCTACATCCTCCTCCCACAACTTTTCTCTCCCCCAACATACCTCTCCTATCCCACACAATAGCCCACACATACACACATTATAGTCATCCTAATATCGTTCTGCAAGGTGATATTTCAAATATAACCAATGCACTTCTAGTTTAATAGCAGCACTTATAGCTACCACTGCAGAAGTCTTATGTTGCCCTTACCCAATTACTTGGCATAACATTGAATAGCTAGCTAATAGGCTTCAGCTTAGCAGCACCATTATGCCAGAATATTAGTAGGTAAGAGGAAGTGTGTGGGGCCAGATCTCCATGGCTTCACATAGCTAGCTAGTTCAATAACAAGTGGCATGAGTGTATTTTTATTTGTCGTAGAGTTGTGCCCGGGGCGGGTGTGTCAGGACGGATGTGTGCATCATTGCGTTTTGCAATTAGTAAATATAAGAGATACAAACTTCAGTCAAAACTTTTCAGGGCAGGCACCTGGAGTAAACTTGCATATCCACTGAATTCTTTTGTATCATAAAATTGAACATATTCATTAGCTAGCTGAATTTCCTTGCATTCTATGATATTTTGGCTTTAAATTTTTAAATCTTGTTCTAATGTGACTGTAATAATAATCATAGTTTTGGTGCACCTGCAAGAAGACTAAATATAAATTTCATTAAATATCGTTAGGTACACCCTCCTCCACAAGTTTTCCCTCCCCCACCCATACCTCTCATATCTCACACAATAGCCCACACACACACGTGTTAAAACTTGAGAAATAGAGGTAAGAAAGTAATTCTTTAATAATTGTCAGCTAAAATTTTAATGATCAACTTCTATAGTTTTATGTAACCTAACTAGATGGGCTCACTCGATATTTGTGCTCAAGCTACCACCAGTTGTTTTGTTGTGTTGTTGTTGTTTTTTGTTTCTTTGTTTTTTGTTGTTGTTTTTTGGATTGTTTATATTATTTAAAATTAGGAATAATTGTGATAACAGAATGCGCTGTGCTGGCTATACATATTCCAATCATATATGAGTAGTTAAAGGGCTCCATCAAGAGAAGAGTGCACCACAGGTTGTTGGTGAAGCCAGGCTCTAGCATTTCCTGGCCACAAAGTGACAGCAACCCGTCCAAAGAGTTGCCTCGTTGAGATGGAGCTGGGGGTGCCAACTCAGTTGCTGATGACTCTCCTAATGTTACGAATGGTGGAGATGGTGTACTCAGCAAGGCCTCCAGACTCTTGACAACCAGGAGAACAAAGTCAATGTTCAGGGAACGGCAAGCCAAGATGCGGGAAGTTAGTTTGCGTTAGACGCCAACTGGAAGTGCATGCCCTGGAGATACTGAAGCCTCTGACAGAGTGTTACTTTGTAGGGGGCTGATGGCATGTACGTCCAGGGAAGCAGAATGGCCATTACGCCATGCTGGAGGTATATTTCGGCCGGTTTAGAGGAGGAGTTGGGAATGAGTCCAGCAGACTCTCTGGCTGGGGTGAGACCTGCTGTCTGGACTGCGGTGAAGATGACATCACTGATGGCATTATGCCTTAAGATTCTGTCACCGTTACCACCACAGTCAATTTGGTGGTCACCAGATGGGTCAGCTTGTCCATTACACACAGGGCAAGAGAAAGAGGTGCTGAAAAGAGGAACACCTAGCCAGTATTGCAAACAGCAGGAAAACCGAGCGAGCGAGATACCATAGGACAATTGAAAATCAGGTATATGTGTAGTATGATGAACTAGATCGTGAGCCTCGACAGTATCTGCTACCTAGACAAGTCATTGTCAAATACACCATACTCCAGTCAAGGATCTTTCTAAATTGAGGCAAGCCTTTCCTATCATTAGGTTAATTAGCCATGGATACCTCCCAGACAGTTCTAGTTCTTAACGAAGGAAAGTTAGGTACAGCTTTCTGCTAGTGTACTTAGATTCAGTGAAAATCCGTACAGTTAAGTGGGGCTCTGATTAGGTCACTTGGATTCGGACTAGACCATTATATACAGTAAAACCAAGTCCATTTTTAGAGTTAGGCTCCAAATTGTGTGATAAAACCTAAAGATTACTCTCTTTATTCAAGTCACAAAATCAGCGGCTATGATGATTCTTTACCATACTAAACATCAAATTCAACTCAATAATAATAATATAATAATAATAATAATAATAATAATAATAACGAATTAAAAAGAATTTGCCATTTTTATAGTAGCTGAGTGCTTGTTGATGTTGTTGTGAAGGGGTTATTCAGATAGTCAGAATTTGATCCTTAATAGAAAAGCTACCTCTACCTGGAATAAGTGAGGTGCATACTAATTCTGTATGTGTTATTTAAAATTACCAAAATAACTTGCCATTTAATTTTTGTGTGCCTGAGTGCTTGTTGATACAAGTTACTGGTAATTCAGAGTATCAGAATGGTTTTAAAAATAGATGCTTCAGAATTAACCACTACTTTGGATTGAGGTAAGAAATGATTTCTATATTATTGTTTACTAAAATTATTAAGCAAGAAGGTCACATTATAAAATGACATAGCTGGGGACATAGTCCGTGATAAGTGGAAAATGGCGACTTACAGTTTTTGTCCCCAACTTCCCAGAGATCATTATAGTACGCATTACAGCGACTTAGAGCTCAAAATCTGGGAAATAATGCCACATAAAGTCATGAGCACCTAAACAAAAGCGAAAACGAAGACAAAATAACAATTAATGCGGACTATAAATAGAGAAAGAAGAAGAGCCCTGTTTACCATTGATGTGGCTAAATTCAACTGCACAAGACAAACAGCATGCCACTTACTTGTGAGACCTGGTAGTTTCACTTTGTGCTTTTTATACGAAGCTTTCTGGATTGATTTCTAGTGAAAATGCTTGTAGACACGTTTTCAGCAAACATTCAATATCTATCTTGCTGACCAATTGCTCCAGCTCAGTGTAAACACCATCTTCATAGACCAAGTTCAGTTTGTGACTAACCACCAATAAATATCTATTGTCTATAGTAATGCCTTAGAAGACTTTCTAATTATATTGTTAATTTATCCTTTATCATTTTTTTGCTACTTATACAGGAAGTGAAATTCTAAAAAATAAAAAACACTATTCATGCTCAACTTTGCTAAGACATTATATAGTCTGGTGCAGACTTACTGAAAGTTAAAAAAAAAAAAGGTTTAAGAACATTAAGACTAATAAAGCCAGACCAAAAGAGCACAATTGTTAATTATTTAAAATGAGTAATAATTATATACCATTAGAAATTGGTACCCTGTATGAAATGATAAATAATAGAACAATTATATCTTATTTTATAAGATTGTGGACAAATTAGATAATCGAACTATCACAGTCAATATTAAATTATTCTCAAGTATTCATTTTTCAAAATTGAATCTTGCCATACTGATTATTAGGAACACATTAAATGTAGAATTAAAAATTATTATCATTAAAAATTGTATAGTATTCCTACATTGAAGAAAATATTTGTAATATTGAATGGGAAGGAATAAACCAAAATGTTTCAATCCCAGAAGATCTCCATCAGTTGGGGCCAATTAAAAAACTGAATCTGAAAACAAATTGATGTTCTCCACAATCAAATTGTTGTTGCATAAGTTTTTATTCAATTCCTACTTTACATAAATATAGAAAGAGATAGCAGCTGTAATGTAATCTAATCGCAACTGTAGTCAGTAATGCATGGTACAATATTTGTCAAAAAAAATGTCACTATAACTTCAAAATAAAGCTGAACATAGTAAATGTTATATACGTATATCTATTCAGTAGTACTAATAGTGCATTTGAATTTTTCTTCGATGTATTTCTTGACTTTTTCTCTCTGATCTTTTTCATAAAAAGCATTACATACTCTGCCAAGAAACCTATCAATCAGACATTTGTTGTGAAAAATAAGATTAATTAAATACTTTAGTATTGTCTAACCAAGTGGTGGCTGCCTTATCATCTTTCCCCGATTCAGACTTCCTCAGTAACCTCATACGATACTCCACAAAAGACATTGGGCAAGTGATGTAAGATACCAGTGGCTAGCAAGACATATATTAGTTAAATAATTATAGTATTCTTTTCCTGTATTTCATCAAATTCCTGTAATGATGGTACTAATTTCAAATGAAAACTATAGGGTTGTAATGAGTGATAGCACGGGAAACTGTTCTAGTATGAGTTACTCATGCTTATCTCGCTAATAGTACACTAGCTTTATTTAATCATTTGCACTGCTACACTGTAATGTTCACTCACTACCACATTTCTGGGTTAGCTTCCTCCTGAACTTCATTCTCACTATATGGCTCCTCTAAAACTAGTTCCGTCTAACTTGAATAGAACTGTTGTGCCAAAAAATAACATAGCCTATAATTAAAAACTACTCGAACTGAACGTTTCAAAGGCTAGTGTTGTACCCATGAGTACTTACCTATTATACTATTTGGCTTAGTTACCATGCTATTTCAATTCCCCCATGCTATTATTATTGAACATCAATCTGCCCATATATTTTGAATGGGCAATGCATTGTACTATTAAAATGATGTGCTCAATTTAAATCATTACGAAATGTCATTTTTTGGCATAATAAATATTATAACTACATTAGATATGGCCATATAGCTATAGCACCTTTACATTACATATAATATGCATAATGGACTTTTCTGTATTACCAGCATTATACAGAACTCACATAGTGTAAATCATATAATAGCAGAAATATGTTTCATTTGAATAATGCAAATTAGCAGTTGTACGTTAATTCTATATTCAGTATTTACTGAGGAATGTAATGAATTCTCCCTGGAAACATACGATTTTATATGTTGAATAATATTAACCATACTTAAAGATATATATAAAATACTACATTTCTATTTAATACAGAGGTAGCTAATACCTAAATTAGCCACAAGTTCTTGTTTATTATGTTAATTAATTCTGTAATATTTGTACAACTAATGTTTTGTAGTAATCAGCTTCATATTATATCATTTACAAATAGTGAAAATATGCATTTTGCACATGTTGAAAAATGCTAACCCTACCTTGCACCTGTCCGTTTTTTTTAGTGATGCCTTCTGTTGTAGCTAGAAACATATGATTTATATAATGCATTTACTATTAAATAATAACATTAGAACAATATTTAATAATAGCTATATACTTCTATGTCACAATCAATAATAGACCTTTGCTTTTCCACAAATATTAGCTGTAATTTCGACAAACTCAACATTTTATTACATTAGTTACACCTCTTACACCATTATATTTGAGATGTATGACGTTATAAATTCAAATTCAGATTTAGATAAAGTGATATTAGAAATTACTTGATGTTTGTTTTTTGTTTGTTTGTTTTTTGTACTAGTACCAGTTTATTCAATGATTTCAACATTCAGTGTGGGCAGGATCTTATCCATTTATACCGACTTAATTAAGCATATTCAACTCATAAACCAACCTGTTCCTCATTCTTTTTTGAATAAAAATAGATGTCTTCAGTGGGATCCTCTTTTTCCTCTGAAGCATAAGCAATTTTTCCACACTAACAAAATATACACATGTCAATTATTAAAAATATATAATAATATAACATGTAAATTTTAATTACATGTATTTCGTGTAAACATTCATTTTCACTACGCTGTACAAGGCTAAGTCCTTTAAGATTTTTCTGGGTATCCTTGCTCAACTATGAAACAAAACAATAATCATAATTTGAAAAATATATGTGATGCCTTTTGCAGCCACAAACTTTTATTGTGGTTGAGTCAATTGGAAGAATGATTTCATCAATAAATTCATAACATTGTCGCTTAATGAGCCTCTCCACAAGTTTACGTGCCTACACAAAGAGAATATATCACTGTTTTTATATTATCAAAGAATATCTAGTCTTACGTTGTATCCTTTCTCTGCATGTTCCATTATCTTGTGCAGAATATTGTCAGACAAATATAAAAAGCCACTTAAGTCACCATGTTCTGCATCTTCCAGAATTTCTATTAATGACTTCTTTTGATCTTCAGGCTTCACTACAGCACCTTTCGTCCTAATAATTGAATAACTTCTCTCAATCAATGGGATCAATAGAAAAAGGAAATGAAAAAATATAATCAAACACTAAAACTACTTCAGGAGAAAAGTAAGACTTATATTTCATGTAATGCTTTATGTAAAAGGTTAATTAATACAAGTACAGGAGCAAGATTATATTATTTCCAAAAATCACTATGTTAATCCAGGTGTTGGCAAACACTTATCTTTTTATGGGATGTTCCTTATGTCATGCAGAATATAGTCAGATAAATATAAAAAGCCACTCAATTAATCAATTTCTTTTATTGCCACAGTCATACACAGTAGGGTCTGGTGATGACTGCTGAGGACTTGGAGATGGCTTCGGATCTTTAGACTCCTCTGTGGCATCATTTATCCTAACAATAAAAGCATTAGAATGAATCTTTCTCAATTACAATGTCTTTTAATGACCGCTTTGGATCTACAGGATCCACTATGGCACCTTTCATCCTAACAATTGAATAACTTCTCTCGATCAAAAGGGTCAGTCAATAGAAAAGGAAATGAAAAAATATAATCAAACACTAAAACTACTTCAGGAGAAAAGTATTACTTATATTTCATGTCATGCTCTATTTAAAGATTAATTAATACAAGTACAGGAGCAAGATTATATTATTTCCAAAAATCACTGTGTTAATCCAGGTGCTGGCAAACACTTATCTTTTTATGGGATGTTCTAGTATCTCATGCAGAATATTGTCAGATAAATATAAAAGGCCACTCAATTAATCAATTTTTATTGCCACAGTCATACTCAGTAGGGTCTGGTGATGACTGCTGATGACTTGGAAATAGCTTCATGTCTTTAGCCTCCACTATGGCATCTTTTATCCTAACAATGCAAGAATTAGAATAATAACTTTTCTCAATTACAAGGAAATAAGAAAAAAAGAATGAAAACAAGCATGTTAGAAAAATTTTAATACAGATATGGATTACAAATATTACTAATAGTTCAAATATTACTATGTGAATTCACAAATAATTAATAGTGCTAGCAAATTAACCTTCTGATATAAATTCTCTCATGAATTCTTTCTTAACATTGAATAAACTATCAATATACAATCTTTAAAAATTGGAATATTATTAACAAGTCAAATATGCAAGCCAAAGACCTATGCAGTATTTTACAACATAATATTGTATTTCTCTTCTCACTCTGCAAGTATACAAATAAAAACATGAGTGAAAATAGGCTCTGGGAAAAGGTACAATTTCGCTCAATACGAAGTTTAGTTAGTAGTATGCACAAAATGTGTGGTTAGCTCAAAATATTAATTTTCTTTATTTAATTTGATATCCTTTATTACTCATTTGGGAAAATTTTTTTGCTAAATTCAATCAGCAAATAGTCCAACTAGTATCTCATACAAAACTTGCAATAAAATTTAAGCAGAAAGTGAATGTTTTGAGACTCTTTATTTGAATGAATAGTTAATATAATTCGGCCTTTCAAGCACTATATTTCAGAGAGCAAATGGATTTTTAATTTAGGTATCAGCAGGTAGGTAATTTTCATTACTATACATGTAGTTTGCTAAAATAAACAAAAGAATTTATTTTCATCATATTTTATTATCTTTGGGAACTACTAATATCAGTTGCTTACATCATCTCAATTGCAACCCACTTCCTATGATTGCATGCCTTCAGATGAATCATGGCTCTTGTTCTGAACATTCCGTAAATGTTCAAATATTCCTACATAAAAAATTTACACGAAAGTCACCTAAATTACGCATGATTTTACACAGGGAAAACTATAACTTTTACAAGGCTTCATTAGCTATCCATGGAGATCAATAGTTTTGATTGAAAATGAAAAGCCACTACTAAACATCCCCATCAGCTAGACATTGCAGACCAAGTGCACCTGCTGCAAAGACTGCTGCATTTTTCAGTTCCATAAAAAAAATGTACAGCTAGGTTTCATTAAAATAAACATTCCTTAACACACTTAACACTAAAATTTAGAGCCAATTTGGCTAATTTTTCAGCCACAATTATGTGAACAATAAGTGTATATACAATACATCTTACCTTATCTCTAAATGCTATGTGCTTTTCTCCTTCATAATCAATAATTCTGCTCAGTAATATACAACGCCTAGAAATATTATTCACATTAATTGAGCATTTATTAGTATCTGCAAGTCTTACTTACAACCAAAATAGCAAAATTAGAAGCAAGCAAGACACTGTCAGGGTAGCACAACATTTATATAATGTTTGATCTTAAGTATGTCCTTTGTATCTTTGAATACATATACTTTGGTCTATCAATTTTTGTCCATATCATCCAAGGAAGTTTTATTGTTTCCACCCAGTTATTATAATAGTAACATAATGTATTACAATAGAACGCTCCAAAAGTGGGCTTTATAAGTGCTTGCCATTTTCAAGTATGCAGTTTAGTAGTTAATGTGGCATTGAAAACACATTACCACATGAACTTTCAAAATTGGCGGGAGTTTTTTTGTAGCTAAGTGCTCTCAGTTCGTGTTAATATATACAGTGAGTAAGTGTGTGTGTGTGTGTAAGTGTGTGTGTGTGTGTGTGTGTGTGTGTGTAGGTGTGTGTGTGTGTGTGAAAACGTTGTATGTTACGGCTACTTCTTACCTTAAAAAATTCAAGCTGCCTTTTTTAAAGAATGAAGCTTCTCCAAGTTTCAATAGTAAGTCACATAGGGCTAATTCCTTAGAAAATACATGCAGCTATTTTTATTTTATTTTTTATTTTCATTTTTTTGTAATATTTGCATGCAGATCTAAAAAAAATTCAGGACAAAAAATGAAACTTCCTGATTTCATTATAAGTATCTACCTTGTTTTAACTACTTGTGTCGTCGTTACTAACTAGGCTATACCAACTGGGCTCAGCTTTATTTATTATTATATATACAACACTACCATCGTCATCGTTACTAATGATTCGTTATCATCCCACCTATTAATTATTGTTACACATTCATACACATTTGCAGGTGATGCTTTACCAACCTATTACTGTCAACACTTTACCAACCTGGCTATGCTAAGGAAACATTTATGAATACAAACCGTAGTCGTTGTGATGATTGACAGTGTTATAATATTAATTGAAGGTGTTTCGTACATTAGCTCTCAATAGTTGCCATCCATTCAGGATCAACAAAGTCATTGCCATGGTAAGAAAATTGAGTAAAGAATATTTACAAATATATTACTAATAGTTTGAGACAGGGTCGACCACCGAACTACCACAAAAATGTGAGGGTCAAAAGTTCAAAAATGGCTTATGTACGTCCAAACATATATATAAACTAGTAGTGTGCTTGAGCACATATGGCGAGCGAGCCTAAAACTACACTATTTTAAACAATTGGTTTTAACTTCTAACACTCAAGCTACTAAAAAAAGTTGAGTTTTTAAATTACGTAGACTCACACAAGAAAACACTTACTTTGCATCCAACTCATTCTTTACACCTAGAAAATAGCAGTCTCTGGCAAAGTAGTCCCACTTATCTACATCTAATCCACTCTTCTTCTTGTTAGCAACGATCTAGAATAATCATACACAGCCATCAAAAATTCTCTTTGAAAATATAAAAATATTCTGTCGCACAAGAAGATGTCAGGCTTACTTGAATGATGTTACTAATCCGGGGATTGTGTGAGAGATAAGCTAAGTCTTACCTCATACAAATATGCTTTGGCTATTTCCTCCTTCTTTACTGGTACTGATACTGCCTGCATAATTGCATCTTAACAGCATCACTATTGTAATCTTCACACTATAAGCTAACTTACCTCATCGGAGCCTGCAATCATGACACATATTTTTTCCACATGAACTTTCTTTAGCTTTAAATGTGTAAATATTCTCAAAACATTTCGATGTTCAAAGAGAATTCTTTTAAACATTAAAGTGGATATCTTTTCATGCTTTAATGCTTTTAATTTCTTGTCCTAAGTTTACAGAGAATTTATTAGTGTCAATTATCATAAAGTTAGTCACTTACTTTATCCTCCGTTGGTTCATATATTTCTTCGATGACATGCTCAAACAAGTGAGAAAATGGACCGTGTCCTACATATTTTAAATGCATATATTGATCCCCTAAAATGACTGATTTCATTTTATTGGTCAAGGCAGTCTCTATGGTAGCATAATAATTAGCACATTTAAAAACCCACTTCTCACTAATATACATATTGGGTGTGTTGAGCTGACCCCTTGTACCTTTTTCTTAAACAATAGGTCAACTGGTTGCATGACCTTGATGAAGTCAACAAACCCATTAGGTATATTTACAGCAAAGTTGATTACTGCCTCACATTTCAGTATGTGAATACATCAGAGAACAGATTATTTTAGTAAAAATAGAAAAACAATTGATAAGATGATAATTAGATGGTGTTTAGAATCAGTAATAGAGCTCTCAATTTGGATCATTCTCATAGCACAAATGTATGTGAAGTATGCTTTTAATGACTCTAATATCAAGTAATAGTTAGAGCATAAGGGCTTGGGTACTGGTGCATTTAGTGCACTGAGCCCAAGGGCCATAGACCCAAGGGCTTTGTGCACTAAATCCACCAGTACCTAAGCGCATGCTCTAACTATTTTAGATCCCGTTTCTTCCACTAGCAACTTTGTTTATCAGCATTTTCGGTGTCAAGCAAATTCTTCCGTTTTCCGGCCCAAAATTAAAATTCAATTAAAATTCAATTGAAGCACACCAGCAAGTTTACTTTAGCAAGTTTACTTTAGCATTGTAGCTGCCAGCTGTTATCTCCAGATCTAACTCTACCTGGGCTGCTCTGCAGTAGGCAGTAAAGCAGCTAGCTATGGTAAATTCCTGTGGTATGATGGCAGCAGGAGAGTTATATGATAGGGCTGGTCCCTTATAGGTGGATATGAGAGAGTAGTAGACCCTTGCATATCCGGCCTCACATAACCTGCTCCCTGCTTTATCCAGCCTATTCTATTAAACTAAAACTCAAAAAGAGCAATACCCCAAGGGTGGTTAGTATGCACAGTTCATATACCTAAAGGCAAAAAATAGTGCACACTTACCAAGTTAGTACACCTAGTAACAATATAACAACTGGATCTAAGTATTATAGCAGAATACATGAAAATATTGTAATCACAAATTTAATCAAGTATTACAACTTCATTATCACTTAACAATTTCACACATGCTTAGTTCTATTTTATTAAAATAAAAGCATATATTATAATACCCAGGACATTTAATTAGGGTATAATTATAGTATCAATCAGAAGAGTATAGCAAATATTAGGATGCCACAAATTTGAGATACTAAAACAATGTTTTTACATGCCAAATTATTTTTGCACGTAATAATTATCATAATGTCAATTCTAGAATAAAATTACCTAAGTCATGACATAATCCAGCCAAGCGAATACAGTATGCATCAAGATCTGATATCGATTCTTTTCCAGATGGCTGCTGCAGATGTTTCACAAACTCACCCGCAAGATGGCAAACTCTTGATGTATTTAATATATTTTTATGAAATATATACAGGAATATTACTTGTAAACCTGTATTAATTACTAAATTAACATTATCATGTTAAATTATTGTTGTATTTCAATGTCTATAATTAGTCACAATATACACTAAGATTAAAGTATGTTGTGCTTTATGTGTTTGTGATTACACATATTATTCTGCAATGCTTCTAAGATAATACACATGTGTGTCAGTAATGACAATAGTATGCGTGTGTGCTCATGAATAATTCATGAGCTGTGTAGAATCATCAATGATGATACAAGTGTTTGTTAATAAAAAGGCAGATAAAAAAATACAATCGCTTACATAGGAGTTCAAGCCTGCAAACTCTAGCTCAGTAATTGAACACACTTACCATTAAACATCGAGACCTTATAGCTTAGAGTACTTGGAGTGCCTTATTAACCTATTGTATACTCTTATATCTTATTTCTTTTTTCTTTTCTTTTCTTGTCCTTTTTTTTTTTCCCCTTATTTTTTTTGTAGGTCTTGCTTGCTCTGTCTATCACCCACTCTATAAAGACTGAACACTGAGTCATGTTACGAAAGAATGTTCACCTAATGTAAACAACCATCATTCATGGGTATACGAAAAACTGAGCAGCAAGAGAAGGGTCAAGAAAAATTGAAAATGCGACAAAAAACTGACTGATGTAACAATTTCAATGAAGAAGTGAAAGAAAATGCACAGAAAAGACAGAAATACTGGGGAGTAGAAGAGACAAACAAAGGAGGGGAGAAAATAATCCATGAGTTGAAAAGAGGAATAAGAAAAACTGGGATGGCTCAGGAAGAAAGAGAGCAGGAGAGGTAAACCATGGATAAAATACCATAATGCTACTCCTAATTTGCACAAGTTTATACATCAGGTGCCACTATGTGGCTCGGTATTGCTAGTATGGAATAATGTCATTAGTTAATAACTCACCCAATGGAATGCTCAAATCTAGTATGCACTGCTCCTGGATAGACATGACTCAATCCTCCTAAGTTTAAAAAAAAGTGCACAATAGTTACAAACTATTTCATCTGGTATAAGCCAAAAGCTTGTGTACATCAAATTATAGGCATTACCAAAAATATGCAAAATTCATTATCAATTACTATAATCATAGATATTATATAATTTAATAGCTATAGGCTTTCTTGAACATAAAATCAATATACATTACATTCTTTACTATCTTTATTCTAGGATGTAGCTAAGCCTGTGCCTGGCTTTGATATTATAACTATAATTAAGTTCATATCATACTTGTTTCACTTCATACCTAGCTGTTTTATGTCTCTGAGACGATAGAATTCTGGAGTATTAATTATGGCATCTTCCAGTACATTCAGTAATATTGAACCATGAATTGGATCATTAAACAGCTTCATCTAATATACATAAACACATTTAAAAAATAATAACTATGATGTAATTACATGTAAGCATTTGTAGATTCATATACAAAATATACCTACTGAATCTGAGTGTGATATGGTGAAATATTTCGTTAGCAGTAGGTGAATGCATTTTCATAACGTGTGAAAATAAAGTCTGACAGTGAAATATTTTGCCATATCACCCTCTGACAAGTGTAATAATTAAGAATTAAGTGATTTATACATTTTAGCAATTTTCACCATGTTCCCCCAGGAGGATTCCTTAAGACATTTTGCTGATAGAGGACATTATAATGAAACATAATCAGCTGAGTTTGCATGGACTTGTCATAATGACCATATTATAATAAGTTGTTTATTGCATGCTAATAAAGTTGGGCTACATATATATCTAACTCTATAAATACTGGTATTCAGGGGACACCATAATATGACTATATTGACATTGGAAAGAGGCCAGTATACCAGCTGTTTAAAACTGCAAGAAGCAGATTTAATCCATTAATTAGTAGCTGGATTGGCTCTGCATTCCAGGCATTGCAGTTCCACTTATTAACGAGAATGTTTACTTATAGCACTGTAAATTTAAAATTAACATCTAGTTTGGCTTTTCAAGCATGCTGAGTTGGTCAAGTCTCAACAATTTCAGGTGCTAAATTTCTACCAAGTTCTTCTACTCTCCTAGTGGCCATGGAAATCCTTAAGACAAGGATTTCTCTAAGACGAACACTGTGTAAGAAGTGAGTTTTACATAGAAAGATGAAGCAATACCAGCAATTTCATAGGTCACTTGCTCTGTCACCACCAGACTAAATCCAGTAAGGTCGAACAAGTAGAGCTCATCCTCAAGTATAGTTTAACATGATGTCCCAAGCTATGATCGCAGCGAAAAAAAAGTAAGAAAATATAGTATATTAACTTAATATAGTATACTATACCTATATTGCTGATATAGCCACGCTTTACTGGATATCTTCACTACAGTAGTTTGTATTTGGAGGTAATGAGTTTGCAAATGTAATGTATGAAATATCTCACTGAGTTCAGTACCTAAAAATCCTATTATGAAGATACCTAGCATGGTTTAAAATTCATCTGTGAAGATCATAATAATACTTACCAAAAACAGAATTATGTAAAGCTAAACAAACTATTCTTACTTAAAAAGTATCAATGGTAGTTTTACGTAAGTTTTGATGAATTTGATTCCAATTAGCTAGCAAAAACAATACACACTTGCATCTAATATTGTAACCAGAATCTTTAACTAATCTTATACATAGCTAGTGGTATAATGGTGTAATGACCACGCTCTCTCACTACATTAATAAAGATCTGCTACAGTAAAAATTTGGAACAAAAAATTTGGAATATTAAGTTTTATCCCCAGTAACAAAAAAAATTTGTAATGTTAAGTTATCCCCAGTATTTACAAAGTAGTACCTTATATTCATCAGGAGGAGGGTCTATACCTGTATGAAAATATATTAATAAACATTACAATATTAACATACATACTAGTGGTGTGTTTGAGCACAATGGCGAGAATGAGTTATTGAGCTTAAATCTTCATTTTTGTCATTACAAGATCTATATGTAAATTTGCCGAGGCATTATTCAGTGCTTTATTTCTGAAGTAAAAGCATAGAGCCGTGACCATAAATTTAGCTAAGAAATGAATTACTTTTTACCTCAATTTAAAAAGCTCTTGTAGTATGCATGTATTTATAGTCTTTTATGACTACCTACATAATCACTAGCTTTTGAAGAAAAGCACTCACTAAAAAGTCCATTTTATTTTTTATTATGTATGGGAAAGGGTTTTTAATGTCATACTAACTGCTTGTCGCAACTGTTTGTAACCCTAAAAAAGCATTTTTACGAAGTTTGAGCCTAACTCCATAAACAAGACTTGCTCACTGTTGCATGTAGTTACTGGGAGAAGCCTTAAAACTGGTGCTTTAAGCTAATATTTATTATTTAAATCAAATATTTGCTTTAAGATTTTTGTGCTAGCTATTTAAGCAGTATTATATATAACAAAACTTTCACACATATACTTATTCACATGATATACCAACATCAGGAATTATTTTGAATTCTCTCATTACGATGAAGTATTGAGTATGTCTCTGAGTGTGTGTCATTTCATAAACTTACCTTTCACATCTTCAATGATAGCATCTTCGTCACGAGCTAAAAATTAAATGTGTAAATATAATCAATTATTAAAGTCTAACATGCCACAAGAACAAAACACTTCACATCAGTTGACTTATAACACTATTACCTTTTAGTTCAAGAGAGCAAAATTTAATTATTTCTCTTAGATCAGCATCATCAGTTTCAATTGTGTCACTTGAACCATTAGGTGCAGCCATCCTTTCAAATCTCTTATTTCTGCATAATGAAGAGCAAAACGTTAAATTCTAATTGCTTAAGCTGTAGCTACTTGTTTTTGTATCAAGTAACTTTTAAATTGAAGTCAGGTTCAGAAACTGATACAAATGCTAATAATATATTCAACTACAAATGCAGGAGCACATAATTTAAATTGCTTATTGCTGTCTGGGAGATACTCACATATACAAACCTTAAGCTTAAGTTTTAATTTTGAGTTCTGGGGAAAAAAATTAAATGGGTGGTGTTTATACTACTTGAGGAGGTTTAAATAAGCAAGTGGTTGTTTTTCAAGAGATATTATTACATGTGGAGTTAAAATGTCCTTGGCATAACAGGTGTGATTGCTTTCAGCATATCACTTTTGCCACAAAAACCAGTGATTTGTTTAAGTAATGGAAGTTCAATCTGTTAGAAGAGTGCTAGACTACCCCATAGACCAATCCTGGTGGCAGTGTAGCCACCCAGCTGGAACTTTGGATTTACACAGAGACTCCAGCTGGTTAGTGATCCTTGCAAGGAGGTGGTTTAATACCCCCCCCCCCCCAAGTAGTAGTAGTAGTAGTAATAGCAGTAGTACTCTTAACCAGTTATTATGTCATCATTATTATTACATCTATATAATAATACGCTTGTGTGTCAGTAACGACAACAACGACAGGGAGTGTATTCATGTATAATTCATGAACTTGGTTAGTCTGGCGTCGTGGACCCTTTTCCTTCTATTATTGGCGAGCGAGCGAAGCGAGCAACTCTAAGATGTAGTCTATGGAAATCCTGAATGCGTGGTCGTTTAAACGCGCGCGCGCATACGTGGTCGGTTAAACTGAATACGTGGTCGTTTAAACGCGCGCGCGCATTCCAGAACTTCGCTTGCTCGCCCAACCAATGCTACACGAGCATTTTCTAGTTAATATGTGTGGGCGAAGGAAAAGGGTCTGGTGAAGCTAACGTATACTACTTGTGCAACCGCATACGCGTAACAGTATGACGTCAGTACGCAATAATTTGCACGCGAGTATTATAAAGCTAAGTTATGGGTGTGCTATCCAGCATTGCCATGGCTTCTTTTCTACCAACAGTTTGTGTTGCTTGTGGTGGTCCAGCTAAATCTGGTTGTAGACACTGGGTATCCCAAGTCTCAAAAACGCTGATTTCACTAACCGTTCCATCCGTATCATCAAGAAGAAGGCGTGCCACGCAGACTTTTCCCTAAAGGCACGTGACTATTTCAAGCAATCTGATTGCGCAGCTATAGCTGCGTGTGCGGTTGCACAAGTAGTATACGTTAGCTTCACCAGACCCTTTTCCTTCGCCCACACATAATAATAAGGAAAAGGGTCGGCGACGCCAGACTAGAACTTGGTACGGTTTGATAAAGCATCGTCCTTTTACCCTAGGTAAAGTGTCGTCACACTCAGTAGAACGTGCCGGTTATTTCCAAAAAGCTGGTGCAATAGAGACGCGATGAAAGGCGGCCGAAAGTACGGAAGAGAAGGTAAAAGGAGAAAAGCGGAGGTAAGGCGGTGTAGCTTTAAAATGTAAGGGAAGAGAAGGCAAAAAGGTGAGCGATTAATTATAACTAAAAAGCAGGCGGAATAGACGAGTAAAGGCGGGGTTAGTTTTCAAAAGAATGGCTAAAGTGCGAAATAGAAGACAAAAGTTTCTCAAAGTTGGACAGAAATGCAGAAGAGATAGACAAAAGAAAAGGGGGCACCATGACTCAAAAAGAAGAGCTGAAGATAGGAGTGGTGGGATATAAGAAAAGCACAGATAGTTCAGAAAAAAGAGAGCAGGAGAGGAAAACTTATGCAATGGTAGAGAATGATAATAGAGCAGGATAACTTGTAATACTTCAAGCACCGTGTGGCGGGGTACTTGTCCTTATCATTATTACTATATAGCTACTGTATTATAATTTTATTACTAATATTATATTGTTACTATTATTATTATTTATTCTATGCGTGTTACTATTACTTTTTTTTTAATTACTATGACAATTCTTATTATTCATAACTGAACATTCTTATTTATAGCCATCGTCGTTGCATTTAACCTCAGTCCGGTTGCTACAAGCTCAATAGCATAATTATAGACATTCATTGACTGTAAATATAATTATTATTAGGTTATGATTATTGTCAATTTCTCATCATATTATTTTACAATTATAATATTCATAAGCTTTAGCACTTGGTTTTGAGCATTAGCTAAAATATGTTGAGATATGAATGGTATTTATAGAATCATACGATTCACCCGACAGTAGACAATATAGCTGGCAATTATAAAATTCATTAATATAGCCTTCCCCCCACTGCCCCTCCTCCCTATATTCCCATGCCTCTCTAATACCACACACACAACAGCAACAAACAAACATTCTCTGGAGAAAAGCACAAGCAGCTAAAACTTACGAAGATAAGTATTTCAAAATTTATATAAATAAAGAACTCTCTTGATAAATGTGGCAACTACACTTAAATATTCTTTTTGTCTAAGCAATGGTTTTGTACTTATGTTGAAGCTAGTCAATGAACATTTGCTGAGGGTTGCATCTAAGGTGCTCTGGGTAGAAGCTAATCTGCAATCTCCTACTCAATATTTTTTGTAATCTAGTGTTATAGTAGCTATGTGTTAACTAATCTACATCAATATCTGTATAACTTCAAAAAAATAGAATAACATAAACCCAAAACGGGAACATAAAAGAAATTGGAGCAGCTGAAAAGTCAATACCCCAAGAATGTGTAAAGAATCATGTAAAATAAAACTCAAGAACATATAAAATTGTTTTTGCTCACAGCTTCTGTGATAGCAGATAGCAGGTCATATCAAAATCCTTATTTTCTATAATATACTTACAATTTCAAAGATCCAATTAGTAAATGTCAGACGATAGAAATCTCAGTCAAAACTTTTCAGGGCAAGGCACCTGGAGTGAACTGCATATCTGCTGAATTCTTTTATATCCAAGAAGTTAAACATATTCATTAGCTAGCTGAATTTCCTTGCGTTCTATGATATTTTGGCTTTAAATTTTAAATGTGACTGTAACAATAATCATAGATATCATATTGGTGCACCTGCAAGAAGACTAAATATAAATTTCATTAAATATCTTTAGCTATACCCTCCTCCCACAAGTTTTCCCTCCCCCACCCATACATCTCTTATTCCACAAAATAGCCCACACACACGTTAAATTTATCCTAATATAGTTTGTTAAGTCTTCAAGGTGATATTTAACATATAATTAATGCATCTTCTAGTTTACTAGCAGAGTCTATAGCTACCACTGTTGAAGAGTCACAAGTGACCCTTTCCCAATTGCGCTGGCATAGTATTGATAGCTAATGGGTGCGCTTTAGCTTAATAGCATCATTGCCACAATATAGGTAGTATTGGAGAGGAAGTGGGTGGAGACATTGGGTAAAATCTAGAATAACAAGTTGGCGACTAGTCCTTTGTGCTATATAGCATGTAAAATTTAAACTAATGGACTTATACTCTCTTAGCATTGAAAATACCAGACTATTAGGAGCTATTGTCACTAAGATCTGATTAGTAATCAGAAGACAGAAATTTCAGTCAAATCTTTTTAGATTTCAGTCAAATCTTTTTAGGGCTGGGCACCTGGAGTGAACTTGCAAAAGTTAAATGTATACATTAGCTAGCTACTAGCTATGAATTTCCTTGCATTCTATGATTTTTTGACTTTAAATTTTTAAATCTTGTTCTAATGTGACTGTGAGGATAATCATATGTCATATTGGTGCACCTGCATGAAGACTAAATGTAAATTTCATTTACAACGTTTCCCTCCCCCGCCCATAGCTACCTCTCCTATCCCACACAATAGCCCACACATACACACAGTATAGTCACCTTAATATCGTTGACTAAATCTGCAAGGTGATATTTCAAATATAACTAATGCACTTCTAGTTTAATAGCAGCACTTATAGCTACCACTGCTGAAGTCTTATGTTGCCCTTGCCCAATTACTTGGCATACCGCTTTAGCTTAGCAGCACCATTATGTCAGAATATATAAGAGGAAGTGTGTGGGGCCAGATCTCCATGGTTTCACACAGCTAGCTAGTTCAGTAACGAGTGGCATGAGTGTATTTTTATTTGTCCTAGAGTTGTGCCCGGGGTGTGTCTGTGGAGTGCGCATCACCGTGTTTGCGCACGTAGCTTTTTTTTTTTTCTTTTTTTTTTTTTTTCTTTTAATCTCTTGCCACGCATGCGTACGCCTCTATCGGATTTTAGTATTACCACCTAAAGGTCTGGTCTCTGAATAGCTACTCGGTGAGGATTATCTAGTAAGACGTTATTAGAGTGGAGAGATAAACTTGGTGGCGGCAAATCTACCTGGGACACAGGCAGCCGCAGCGTTAGACGACCCCCTACCAGCTCTACTTCCCTTGGCCCCAGCATCTTCATACTGTGAACTGACAATAAGCAAACAATGCTAAAATAAAGTGCTGGCAAGGCAAAAGAACATGCAATTACAAAAATAATAACGAAAGCTGAAAAAATATCGATATTTAGCACCCCACCACTTCTTTCAGCCAGTGGCAATAGAACTCCCTTTCCTTCCTGAAGTTTCTGGGAGATCGCCTGGCCAGTGAGTCAGGTGACTCCAATATCACCAGTCACTTATTTACTCCAGAGGCTATCTATAGGGGACTATCAGCAGCGCTGAATGACTTATGTACTTGTTTATTTAATTTAGTTAGTTTATGTATTATTATTTATTAATCACTCCATTTAATTTTATTTGTTATCAACTTCAATTATTATTATTATTATTATTATTATTTATATTATTATTATTATTATATTATTATTATTATTATTATTATTTATATTATCACTATTGTTATTGTTACTATTATTATTATTACTATTATTACTACATCATTGTCATCTTCATTTGTCTTTCTGCAGTAAATTTCATGACATAATAATAACATCATAATAACATCAATAATAATAATAATAATTATTATTATTATTATTATATTATTAAAACAATAATAATAATATTAAAATAATTCATACTAGTAGTATTAATAATAATAAATAGCTAAATAGTAAATAAATGAATAGGTGATTGTTCCCAGGACAGAGGCACAGTTCCCTTGCTGCACAGCCACTGAGAGACACTGGAAAAGATAGTCTCTAGCCCATGGGTCTCCTGTCTCCACCACTGTGCGGTGTCCCGCATCCAAGCCATAGACTTTGAACCCACAGCACCCATGGTCTCAATGGCTATAGGTGAGAACCAATGACTTGATGGAAGGCTGCTACTTCTCCTCCTTCCTCTCCTCAGCTGCTGCAGCAATTTCCCAGGTCCTTGGGTTGCATGGGGTCTGTATGAGGGGGCAAAAGTGTCTGGACTTTCTTTTGTTTTTTTACCATTTGTCTCCAAATGACCATGACCTAGCTATAAGTCAAATAATACAGTGAAACCTCTCCACAAAGGCCACCCATGGGGCAAATATTTTGACTCTTGCAGAGAGTTTTCGTAGCTGCTTTCAGAAGTAACCTTCCATTGTGGAAGATTTTTATGATTGCTGCTGTTGAGAGTCATGTTGCTTTTTGAAATCCCTTTTGCAAATTTTGTCAAGCTAAGGATATATACCAAGATGAAGTGGACCCATAAATATTTCACAATGAATAGCTAACACAACCTCAGCTAGCTAGCCACTTATGTGGTGACTACTATAGCAATATGATAAATAGCTAGCTATATACACTATGACAGACATTGAAGTGAAAGTACTATTTCAAATAAAAGTTGGAAGTAAATGTGACTTGCAAATATTGCCAGTTGTGTACTACTTTTGATTTTACTTCTTATGAGCAACTTAATATATATAGTAGCTACTTATTACATGAGTCAGAGTGTGATATGGTGAAATATTTCATGAACAGCTGCTAGGCTAATTTATTTTTATGAGCCAGAGAGTGAAATATCTTGCCAATATCACTCTGACAAGTGTAATAAGTGGTTTATTCCACACTAGATATTTTTACTACTGTAGTTAGTACTAGAGAAAGGGTAACTCACAGGTAAAGTTGGCAGTAGGGGCTACCCACACCCCCAGCCCATTTTAGCAGTTGCTCTAATCCTGTTGAGCAGGGTATATACACCAGAGGAAGGTAGCTGTACAAACCAAGAAAATTGAAAAGTTTGGCCCTGTTACTATAACTACAAGGGTAATGAGCTTGGCAGTACAGTGTGAAATAACAGCTTGAAATATCTGAGTTATTTCACAGGTCATGTACCTAAAGATATCATTGTGAAGATATCTAGGGTGGAATATATGTATATATGTCTGCGTGAACGGGTAACGTCGATTCTCGAGTTGTCAAGTGAACGTTTATAGTGCACAAACGTTTTCATTCACCTTAGTTACGCTACTTTACTCATTTAGCTACTATTGTTCTAGCATGTTGTACTTATATTCACTATCATGATTTTAACCAATTGAAACATTATTTCTACTGCTCAGTGAATTATCACAGACCTGGTCTTTCAGTTACTATTTTGAAACTGAGTGTTGGGATTTATGACCCCAACAATAGGTAAACAGTTAGGAAATGTTAGTAATCAATTGAATTATTAAAGCATGTATGTACCTTCATAGCTAGGCATATAGGAGGCAAACAGTTAGGAAATGTTAGAGTAACCAATTGAATTAGGAGATCCAGCTGACATGCCCTAAATAGTTATGCACACCACACACACACACACACACACACACACACACACACACACTGTACATGTCAAATAAATCTATAGAAGTTGCATTGTATAACTTGACTTTATTAACATAATAATAGCAATAACTCACATACCATACATAAG
>WLWD01003023.1_pt1 | contig 96895 bp, 83 predicted proteins | sample 6712731 | NCBI WGS metagenome assembly WLWD01 (sample SAMN12718690, study PRJNA576275) | sponge metagenome | isolation source: marine sponge | host: Mycale hentscheli | place: New Zealand: South Island, Marlborough, Capsize Point | collected 2014-11-01
CTTTGACTGGATTTATGGGATTGACGCTCGGACCAATTGTTAGCGCATACCTAACTTCATTCAGTAATGGGGGGCAGATTGTCATGACGGCTCTGGGTGGAACCGGCATCATTTTCGTTGCTTTGTCAGCGTATGTGCTCGTAACGAAAAAGGATTTCAGCTTCATGGGTGGAATGCTAATGGCTGGTATTTTGGTCGCGTTCGTGGCTGGAATTGGTGCGATGGTGTTCTCCATGCCCGGTCTTTCTCTTGCGGTATCTGCAATGTTTATTTTGCTGATGTCTGGTCTGATTTTATTTCAAACCAGTAGTATCGTCCATGGAGGCGAAACGAACTACATCACCGCGACCGTGACTCTGTATATTTCTATTTACAACCTGTTCTTAAGCTTGCTAAGTATTCTGGGTATTTTCGGAGACGATTAGATCCGGCTCCACTTTTAATGAGAAGCCCCGCCCAATTTGCGGGGCTTTTTGCTTGAAGTCCCCAAGAGAAAACGTTATCTGGTGTTAATGGCAATTGATTGTTGCTAACGCTACAACTCCGTTTTTCAACGGCTCAAACCTAATCTAAGTACTTCGATGCTGAATATTTTGAAGTCCGTTCAGATTCAAAAGCAATAATATAGATCATGAAAGCAATGATTCTCGCTGCGGGAAAGGGAACAAGAGTGCAGCCTCTTACCTATGAACTACCAAAGCCGATGATCCCCGTTTTGGGTAAGCCTGTGATGGAATACTTGATCGAGCAACTACATTTTCACGGTTTTACTGAGATTATGGTTAATCTTAGTCATCTACCAGAACCCATAGAAACCTACTTCGGCGATGGTAGAAGATGGGGAGTTGATATTGGTTATTCTTTTGAAGGACATATTGAGAATGGGCAATTAATGGGCGAACCTTTAGGTTCTGCCGGTGGAATCAAGCGTATACAGGAGTTTGGTGGTTTTTTTGACGACACCTTTCTTGTGGTTTGCGGCGATGCCATTATTGACCTCGATCTAACCCAAGCTTTGAGAAAGCACTGGCAGTCGGGTGCGAAAGCAAGCATCGTGGTCAAGAGGATTGCTAAGGAAAAGGTTTCGAACTATGGTGTTGTTGTTTGTGATGAAAGCAGTAATGTGACATCTTTTCAGGAGAAACCTTCTGTTGAGGAAGCTAAGTCGGCGCTAGTGAATACGGGGATATATATATTTGAACCGGAAGTCCTCAACCATATCCCAGCGGATCAGATTTACGATATTGGAGCTGATTTATTGCCCTCTCTTATTGAGAAGTTAGTCCCGTTTGGTGCTATAGAAATACCGTTTCACTGGGTGGATATTGGACGATTAAGCGATTATTGGCAGGCTAATCAGCAGCTGATGAGAGGAGCTTTTAGAGATACTAAAATGCCAGGTACCGAAGTAATGCCCCAGGTTTGGACCGGTCTAAACGTTAATGTTGATTGGGATGATGTCTTGATAGAAGGCCCAGTCTATATTGGTTCCAACTCCCGCATTGAAGCGGGTTGTGAAATACAGGGCCCCACATGGATTTCGCACGGATGTCATCTTGAGGGTGGTGCTAAGGTACATAGGAGTATTCTTTTTGAGCACACGTTGCTGAAAACCCACGGCGCTGTTTTTGAGGCGGTGGTGTTCGGACAGTATTGTGTTGATAAGGACGGCCGACCGTTCGAAAATGAGGGAGAACTTGATTGGGTGGGTGATGCTCGTGGTAAAGGACGTAAGTTCCCCTGATCTTCTGGTGGCATTGCTTTATATGTCACATCCTTAGGATGAGTCATCAATAAATGTAAGAATACAAAAGAAGCCTTCTCGTTTTTAGTTCACGTTTAGTTCATGGAACCTCAGCATAAGTCGGGACAATCACATTGGTAGTTCAAATTGATCAGTCGTAGTGTGTTTAGAGGTTCCTTAGGCGTTTAATGCTCATTTCGCTTTATATAAGACATATATAGGTGAATTCACCGAGGCTTATCTATATAATTCGCCCTCAAAAATTCCAGCTGAGGAAGGGTTATGCCGTTTTACGAATATCAATGCGAAGCTTGTGGTCATCAGCTCGAAGCATTGCAGAAAATGTCCGATGATCCTTTGGTTTTTTGCCCAGAATGTAATGAGTCAGCCCTCAAGAAACTCATTTCTAAGGCAGCCTTCCGACTAAAAGGCACAGGATGGTACGAAACAGACTTTAAAGACAATTCCAATAAGAAAGAAGAGAAGAAATCAAACGATGGTGCCAGCCAGACTGCTAAGACCAGTGAAAGTGCGCCAGCTAAAACTAAATCTGATAAAAAATCAGATTCGACTTCCTCGACTGCTTAGATGGTATTCCATTGTGCTTTTCTAGAAGAAAAGTTATCCAACCTAAAGATATATTAAGACACTCAATGCGCACTCATCTTAACGGACAGCTAAGTAAATCCAATATCGGCGAAACGGTTACCCTAGCTGGCTGGGTATTGAGCAGACGGGACCACGGTGGTGTCATCTTCATCGATCTTCGAGATCGCTCTGGGCGAGTGCAGGTAGTGGCTGATCCAGATATTCCCGCGCCTTTTCAAGTTGCAGATGATGCTCGAAATGAGTTTGTGCTTAATGTAACGGGACGTGTTAGAGCTAGGCCTGAAGGAACACTAAATTCAGAATTGTCGACGGGTGAAATAGAAGTGATCGCCGACAGTATTTCTGTTCTGAATCGATCAGAACCATTACCTTTTCAGATGGATGAGCAGGAGATTGGAGAACCCACTAGGCTTAAGTACCGATACCTTGACTTGAGACGACCTCAGATGCAGGACCGCATTCGCCTGAGGCACCGAATCACGTCATATTTGCGTAATTACCTAAATGATCGAGATTTTGTCGACATTGAAACCCCCATTATGACGGGTAGTGTACCCTGAGGTCTGTAATTTATTTCTTTAGCGATGTTCGTTTGGCTTAGGCGAAGTGAGCGTAGCGAACGAAGCCAAAGCCGGTTTTTCAGGCTTTAGTATTGAATGTTGAGCCATCAAGTCGTTCCATGTTTGTGACTTAAGCAAATGTGGAGGCAACCCAATGACCCAACCTGATTACCCTAACCTATATGAAGTAGTGATGGAACAATTGATTCAACATGGCCCGCAGGCATTTCGTGATGTCATTACCGCGATGATGAATCAGGCCATGCAGATCGAACGATCCCAGTTTCTGGGTGCGGTGCCCCATGAACGCAGTGATAATCGCCGTGGCCATGCCAATGGATTCAAACCCAAACTGGTGGACACGACTCTTGGGACACTGAATTTGTCGATACCCAAGACCCGTAACCACGGTGAGTCCGGGTTTTATCCACAGTGTCTGGAACAGGGACGGCGTAGTGAACGTGCTTTGATGCTGTGTGTGGCAAAGATGTACGTTAGTGGTGTCAGTACTCGTCGTGTGGAGAAGGTGCTGGATCTGTTTGGTATTGAGAAAATATCTTCGACTCAGGTGTCCCGTGCAACGGCTTTGCTGGACGATGCCTTGTCAGTATGGCGGGATCGTGGTCTTGGCGAGATACGTTATCTGGTACTGGATGCGGCGGTGCTCAGTGCGGTGGGTATATTGCCGGATGGCAGACGCAGTGTACTGGGCGTGCAGATCGCGACCAGTGAAGCGGAGATCAACTGGCGGGAGTTTTTACAGTCTCTGGTAAAACGGGGGATGCACGGCATCATCTACATTGCCAGTGATGACCACGCGGGCCTCAAAGCAGCGAGACGTGCTGTGTTTCCGGGGGTACCGTGGCAGCGTTGTCAGTTCCACCTGGCACAAAATGCGGTCAATCATGCGCCGACAGCAAAGGTTCGTAGTCGGATTGGTGGTGAACTGCGTTCGGTGTGGAATGCGACGGACGAGGCATCTGCCCGCGCTCAGTTGGAGCAACTGGCGGCCCGTTACGAGTCAGATTACTCAAAGCTGTCGCAATGGCTGCTCGATAACGTTCCTGAAGGACTGACGGTGTTCAATTTACCGGAGTCGCATCATCGAAAGATGAGAACGACGAATGGAATTGAGCGTCCGATCCAGCAGGAGATTAAACGGCGAACCCGGATTGTCCGGGTCTTCCCGAATGAGGCATCTTTACTCAGGCTTGTCAGTGCCATTCTCGTTGAGATTGACGATGAATGGAGCAATGCCGACAAGCGATATATCGTGTGGAACGACAATAATGACTCAAACTAAACCGAAGTTACAGACGTAGGGTTGCACAATCTGGAGAAGAGTTGATCAACGAATGTCGACGAATAAAGTCGGATAATGAAATAGATCTCTTGTCTAGGGCAAAAGCGATTACTTTGCAGGTCCAGCGATCTGCGGCCAGAATACTTTAAGAGGGTATGGATACACGAGAAGTCCAGGCGTTCCTTGACAAAGCACATATTGCTTGCGGTATGGATGGACCCTCAACCTTCAAAATTGTACTGTTTGGCGAAGCAACGGCTTATCCCCACGGTGTCCCTTATCCTCAAAAGCTGGCTGAGAACGACATGGTGTTGATAGACACTGGAGCAACCATGCATGGTTATCATTCTGATATTACCCGTAGTTATGTTTTCGGTGAACCGAACCCGCGTCAGCGGGAGATTTGGGAGCTAGAAAAGGCGGCGCAAAAGGCAGCCTTTGATGCGGCGCAAATTGGTGCGGCTTGTTCGGCGCCGGATGATGCGGCCAGAAAGGTTATCGAAACCGCTGGCTTGGGGCCGGGATACCAGACTCCTGGGTTGCCTCATCGGACAGGGCATGGTGTGGGGCTTGATGTCCATGAACACCCTTATATCGTGAAGGGCAACCACTTGCCGTTGGCCCCGGGCATGTGTTTTTCAGTGGAGCCTATGATTTGTAGCTATGGAGAGTTTGGTGTGCGGTTGGAGGATCACGCATACATTGCGAAAGATGGGCCTCGATGGTTCACCGAACCGAGTGAGTCGATGAACGTCCCCTTTTCCTGAGTTGAAAAGTGCTAGATGTTGTGCGGTGACTGTTCCATTGATTGCACTCCCATGCGTTTTTGAAGCGTGAAGTATGCTGCCTTTTGCTCAATTTGACATAAGTTAATGCGCCTTGCAGGGCGCATTAACTATTATCGCTGAAAGCCAAAGCGTTGTTGCGAAAAGCTAGAATTGTTCTTCTTCGGTGGAACCTGAGAGTGACGTTACCGAGGATACACCACCTTGAATTGTCGTGGTGATGTCGTCGAAGTAACCGGCGCCAACTTCCTGCTGGTGAGCCACAAAGGTATAACCCTTCGAAGATGCGGCAAACTCAGGTTCTTGAACTTTATCCACATAATGGCGCATGCCTTCTCCCCGAGCATAATCATAGGACAATTCGTACATGTTGTACCACATGTTATGGATGCCTGCCAAAGTGATGAATTGGTAAGTGTAGCCCATTGCTGCGAGCTCATCCTGGAATTTGGCAATGGTGCTGTCATCCAAGTTTTTCTTCCAGTTGAATGAAGGTGAACAGTTATAGGCTAATAATTGGCCAGGGTGTGCTTCTTGGACGGCATCTGCAAACTCTTTTGCAAAACCAAGATCAGGTGTTCCGGTTTCGCACCAAATCATATCAGCGTAAGCGGCATAGGAAACGCCTCTAGAGATGGACTGTTCAAGACCATTCTTGACACGATAAAAGCCCTCCAGTGTTCTTTCTCCGGTTAGGAAAGGTTTATCACGCTCATCGAAGTCAGAGGTGAGAAGATTCGCGGCTTCAGCATCCGTTCTGGCAAGAATCAACGTGGGTACTCCTAGCACGTCGGCTGCGAGCCTAGCCGAAAGGAGCTTCTGGGTGGCTTCTTGGGTTGGAATTAGAACTTTGCCACCCATGTGGCCACATTTCTTAACCGCTGCCAGCTGGTCTTCAAAATGAACGCCAGCGGCGCCCGCAGTGATCATGTTTTTGGTTAACTCGAATGCATTCAATACTCCGCCAAAGCCAGCTTCCGCATCAGCAACGATGGGCAAAAAGTAATCGATGTAACCGTCGTCGTCTTGATTCTCACCACGATGCCATTGAATTTGGTCAGCCCGGGCAAAAGAGTTGTTGATTCTCCGAACCACCGTGGGTACCGAGTCATAAGCATATAACGATTGATCTGGATACATGGTCTCGGAGCTATTGTTATCCGCAGCAACCTGCCAGCCAGAAAGATAGATGGCTTCAATGCCTGCCTTCGCTTGTTGTACGGCTTGTCCCGCGGTTAGGGCGCCAAGACAGTTAACATAGCCTTTCTTTGAGCTACCATTAATAAGATCGAAGAGTTTTTCAGCTCCCCGTCGTGCGTAAGTTAGCTCAGGTTGGATAGAGCCTCTCAACCTGACGACATCCTCAGGGGTGTAGTCACGTTGAACGCCTTTCCAGCGAGGGTTCTCTTGCCAGTCTTTTTCTAACGCTTGTATTTGTTCGGAACGGTTCATCAATAAGATCCAGATTAAAAAACGAGGCTGGATAGTGAGACAGAATGAATGTGTCCACAAGGCTAGGAAAAACAGTTATTTCAATTTCAATCATTAAAAAAATTAATAATTAATTATTTTAGGATTAATAATTACAATAATTAATGATTCTTCATATCCGCAGGTCAATCATTCAATACGCCTAACCTGAGTAAGGTTACTTAAACGTGGGGCAGTGGGGCAGTCAGGTCCATAGGTAAAGTATTCAGTGGTTTAATATTTCGGCTATGGATTGTTGCAAATGGGGAATTACCATTTCCTCAAACCACGGGTTTTTTTTCAACCATATGTTATTGCGCGGACTTGGGTGAGGTAAAGGAAGCACACTGGGAGCATATTCTTCCCAGCTTTTTACCGTTTCGGTGAGCGTCTTTTTCCTAGCACTTCCCAAATAGTAGCGCTGGGCATAAAGACCGATAGGGAGAATCAGCTTGATGTCGCTGGTGTATTGGAGCAATCGTTCATGCCATGTTTGTGAGCATTCCGGTAAAGGAGGTAGGTCACCGCTCTTGCCAGTGCCAGGATAACAAAAGCCCATGGGGACAATGGCGACTTTCTCTGCGTCATAAAAAATCTCTTCGTCGATTCCCATCCATCGTCGAAGTCTTTCTCCACTTGGATCGTTGAAGGGGATGGACGTTTTGTGTACTCGAATCCCAGGCGCTTGTCCTGCGATTAGGATTCTCGATTTAGGGCCCGCTTGAAAGACTGGGTTTGGCCCCATAGGGAGCTTGTCTTTACACAATGTACAAGCACGAATTTCACTAGACAAAGATTCAAAACTCATGAGCTACCTATCTCTCCAATGAATCAAAAACGTGTTGCTTATCGTGAAATGATCTAAGCAAAAGCTAGTCATGTGACTGACCCAGATTGCGGTGATGGTTCGGTAATACAACGTTAGTTGACGGTATTCAGAGCTCCCCAAGATAGTTCTCCATCGCCAATAACCCTTCATCCATTGCCGCGCGTCCGAAACCGATACGAAATCGGTCGTTGGGCGTTGGTCCGAGGTCGGAGGAGTAAATGCTGGAAGGCAGCAATAGCACTCCGGCTCTTTCTAACAGTTGCTGAGTAAAGTGCTCCACGCCATCAGTGCCTTTATAGCGCGGAAATGCCATACAAGATCCATCCGACACCTGCCAGTCGAATAGGTCCGTGTATTGAGAGAAAAAGGCGTCTAGTTTGACTAGGTTTCTGTCAATTATTTGACAATTTCGCGCTAGAATTTTGGCGTGATTTTTCAATGCGATTTTAGTTAACCGTTCACTGGGCCCCGAGTTGCTAATTGACAGGTAATGTTTTGTTCTCTCCATCTTTGTGAGCACCTCGTGATCGGCGCAGGCAATCCACCCCAAACGTAAGCCTGGAAGGCCATACGCTTTGGACATGACATTAAGGGATAGGCCGCGTTCATAGATATCTGCAACATGAGGGAGATGTGTCACGCCTGTTCGACCTAGGCCATTAAATATTTCGTCACTTAATATATAGATGCCGTGTTTGCGGCAAAGCGCTACCAAACTATCAAGTCGATCCCGAGGCAAAATCGCCCCGGTGGGATTATGGGGGAAGTTAATGGTGAGCAGCGTTGTGTTGGGTTTGATCGCATCGGCCACGCGATCAATATCCAAAGACCAGTTATCCAGTGGGTTCAGCGGTATGCCCGTGGTATCGCAAATGGCCAAAGGCAGTGTTTCATGGGACTGGTAGTTTGGGGTAATGGCAATAGCATGACTACCAGAATCTAACAACACAGTGTTAGCTGCAAAAATCCCTTCACTCGCACCCGCAAAACACAATACATCATCGCTACTGCGCTGTTCGTAGAGCTCTGAGATTGTTTCACGGAGGTCCGGTGCACCAAACGTTTCCGTGTATCCGAGCCACAACCCTTCGAATTCCTCTCTTTCATCATCCGTCGCCATCGCTAATAGGTTACGCAAAGACATACTTTCTGCATCAGAAGCAGTCATGTGATGTTGTGCCTTAAACTCCCATTTCGCGAAATGGGTTTCTAATTTGAATTCAGGTAAGGATTTCATTGATATATGTGTGTAGGGGCGAGTTTTTAGCGAAAAAGGGCTTTTGCGTAGAACCATGCCCATTTGGTGTGTTAATACGGTGCTAGGGTACCACTGTCCGCCCGCCATCCACATTAATTACTTGTCCAGTAATGAACGATGCTCGTGACAATAAAAATAGAATTGTCTTGGCAATGTCTTGTGGATCTCCGACACGTTTTAATGGTGTTCTGGAGATCATTCTTTGTTGAGACACTTCATCTGGGTTGATCTCAGGCCATAAAATTGCCCCCGGGGAAACGCCATTGACGCGTATTTGTGGCCCAAGCTCTAGCGCTAGGGATTGGGTCAATGAGGCCAGTCCGGCTTTAGACGCAGAATAAACCGGATGGTCAAGAAGAGGTCGTTGGGCATAAATGTCAACGATGTTAATGATGGAACCATTTTGCTTTTTGAGGTAAGGCGCTGTTGCTTGAGCAAGGAAAAATGGTGCCTTTAGGTTGGTATCGAATATTCTTTGCCACTGATCTTCTGTCGTTGACGCCAAAGGTGTTGGAAAGAAACTAGAGGCGTTATTGATGAGCGCATCTAGCCGGCCAAGTTCAGCAAGTGCCTGCCTGATCGAAATTTTGATTGCATTTATTTCGCTGAGATCACCTTTAATCAATCTCACAGAATGGGCGCGATTTGCACAAAGCTCCTCCATGAGCCGCAGCGCATCGCTTTCGCTGCTGTTGTAATGCAAAATCAGATTGGCACCCTTGGCGTGTAATAGTCGAGCAGTGCTGGCTCCGATTCGCTTTGCGGCACCCGTAATCAGTATGACTTGATTGTGAAGTTCGTCCATTGTGCTAGTGTAGGTTATCTTGGGTTAATTCGATGTTGGTGCGGTATTTGTCAAATTTAGGGTATTGAGCAACATGGTCCACATATTCCTACTGCATTTTAATTATAATCCTCACCAATGTTCCGTCGGACTTGGGTTCTAAATGAAATCAACCCTGATGCCAACTAGCCTATCACTTACTGATACAGCCTTCCTGCCAACTCAACTATTTTTTAATCGCATGTTAGCCGATCCGCCCCTTGTTTTGCAAAAGCGCTCAAGTCAATTAGTGCAAGACATAAAGGAAAATATCGCAGCCCATCAGGGCTGGATTGGGTTCGATAGCTTTATGCACCAAGCCCTATACACATCTGACTTGGGATACTACGCCGGAGGAATGCAAAAATTTGGCGAAGATGGAGATTTCATCACGGCCCCGATGTTAGGAGACTTTTTTGCCTTCGCCTTGGCAAAGCAGTGCGACGAAATTTTTAGTCGCCTCAATGCTGAAACTGAGAACTCATCTTTATCTAAAGAAAGCCCGACCAAAGAAAGAGCCATCATGGAGTTTGGAGCGGGTGATGGGCGATTAGCCGTGGAACTGTTACGGCAAATGGAACAACAGGGCTTGGGCATAGATCACTACTTTATTGTTGAAACCAGTAATGACCTGCAACAACGGCAAAAGGAGGCCGTGGCCAATGCTGGACTTGAGTTAGCTTCAAAAGTGAGTTGGTTGCAGTGCCTGCCAGAAAGTGGCTTTGATGGTATTGTCATTGGAAATGAACTACTGGACGCCTTGCCGGTGAAGCGCTTTATGATCGACGAACGAGGTGAAGCAATGGAAGTGGGTGTGGCTATAGAGGATCAACAGTTAATCTGGCAGAGATCGGACCATCGACTTGACCCGGCATATCAGGCCCGTCTAGCCCAATATCATTTACCCATGGGATATCACAGTGAAATTGGCATTCAAGCAGAGGCATGGGTTCGCTCCGTGGGGGAAAAGTTGACTTCCGGTGTGATGCTGCTGATTGATTATGGCTTTTGCGCTAATGAGTATTACCATCCTGACCGTTTCGAAGGAACGATGATGTGTCACTATCGACATCATGCTCATGGTGACCCCTTTTTCTATCCGGGGTTGCAGGACATCACGGCACATATCGATTTTAGCGCGATGGCCGCTGCGGCTAAGGAGGTGGGTTTGAAACTATGCGGTTATTCGCCTCAGGGCGGTTTTTTACTGTCGTTGGGTGTTTTGGATCACTTGGCCGCTTGTCAGGAGCGTTTCGAAGAGGACCCCAAAAAGTACTTTGAGTTATCAAGCCAAATAAAAACACTGACTTTACCCCATGAGATGGGTGAGCTTTTTAAGGTGATGGTGTTGTCCAAGTCCCCTATCGGAAAACTGACGGGATTTTCTCTACAAGACCATAGGGCCAGACTATGAGCGAATGGGTGCAAACATTTTGGTTATCAATATTGCAGGGCCTCACAGAGTTTTTGCCGGTATCCAGTTCGGGGCACCTCGTTCTAGTGCCAAGTTTGCTTGGTTGGGAAGATCAAGGTCTTGTATTCGATGTGGCGGTCCATATTGGGACGTTGCTTGCTGTTTTGTTTTACTTTAGAAAAGAAGTGTTGTTATTGATGTCTGACTGGGTTAAGTCTATTTCTGGAGGGGGGATGACAGTGTATGGTCGCTTAGCTTGGTCCATTGGTTTTGCGACGATCTTTGTGGGGGTCGCGGGCGTGGTTTTCGAAAACACGATTGATGGCATGCTCAGAAATCCCATTCCGATTGCAGTTGCCACTATCGTCTTTGGTATTGTGCTCGGATTAGCTGACAAGTTCGGACAACGTGTTCGCGACATCGACTCAATAGGTTGGCGAGATGCTTGTATCATTGGGTTCGCACAGGCCATTGCTTTGATACCGGGAACCTCTCGCTCTGGTATTACTATTTCAGCAGGGTTGGCGGTAGGGCTAACTCGTGAAGCCGCCGCTAGATTTTCATTTTTGCTATCAATACCGGTGATTTTATTAGCGGGAGGTTGGCAGAGCAGAAAGCTATTCGGCGACAACAATGGTGACCTGATTGATGTGCGCCTGCTGGTTTTTGCTATCGTCATATCTGCAATGTTTGCATGGATGTGCATCCACTATTTCCTGCGGTTTATCGATCGTTTTGGCTTTCTGCCTTTTGTGATCTATCGACTGCTATTGGGTGTTATTTTGCTGCTGGTCTTCATGTAAAATCGCCGCCTTTATCAATCCTCGACACCATTTCTTATTCATGAAAAAGCCCGGCAAACAATTCAGGGATTGGCCCAATAAAGCAGTCACGCTGTTGGGGATGTCGGGCGTGGGTAAAACGTATCTCGCTTCAAGACTGCCAAGCGATCTGTGGTTTCACTATTCAGGTGATTATCGTATCGGTACTAAATACCTAGATGAGCCGATTCTCGACGACATAAAGAAGAAAGCGATGGAGCATCCTTTTTTACGTAACCTTCTGTGTAGTGATTCAATTTACATCCGTAACAACATTACCCTCGAACATTTGCACCCCATTAGTCACTTTCTTGGGAAAATTGGTAATCCTGAAAGGGGTGGTCTGAGCGTGGAAGAGTTTAAACGCAGGCAGAGATTGTTTCGTGCTGCAGAAGTGAACGCGATGCGCGATGTCACTGAATTTATGACGAAAGCGAGGGAAATATATGGCTACCCTCATTTCCTTAATGATGCCGGCGGCAGTATTTGTGGCTTAAAGGATGATGAATGTTGGGATGAGTTGTCGACTGGGACAGTGGTCTTATACTTGAAAACCAATGATGAAATGGAAAAAACGCTGATTAAACGTTCCGTAGAATGCCCAAAGCCACTCTACTATGAAGAGGACTTTCTTGATACAAAGCTTGGAGAATATCTTGAAACCAATAATCTCCAATCCGCTGACGAGATTGTCCCGGATCGCTTTGTTCAATGGATGTTTCCAAAAGTGATTAACCACCGGATGTCTCAGTATGAGTCTCTTGCCGCTCGTTATGGGCACGTAGTTGACGCTAGCAAGTTATCCCAATTGAGTGATGAGAATGACTTTATTGACATGGTCAGTGAAGCGCAGGTTTGATTTTTGGCTTGCTTCAATATATTCCGGCGTATTACGATATTCGTCGATATTTTGAAGATGTAGTTAAACTAAATCGGACAAAGAGATTAAAAAAGAGAGGTTTTTGAGCCATGCCACTGATTGCAAACAGCGATTTACCGACGTTTGACCGACTTCGACAGGAAGGACAGGAAATATTGCCGGAGAGGCGTGCAAAAAGTCAGGACATTAGAGAGTTGCACATTGGCTTATTGAATATGATGCCGGATGCAGCCCTACAGGCCACAGAGCGTCAGTTCTTGCGTATGGTGGGGGCATGTAATCGCATTGCACAATTTCACGTTCACCCTTTCACCTTTCCCGAAATACCCCGAGATGAAACTGCCAGAGAGCACATCGACAAATATTATCGTTCCTTTGAAGACTTAAAAGTGGAGGGCCTCGATGCGCTCATTCTTTCCGGTGCCAATCCGGTCCAGCCAGATATCACCAAGGAGCCATTTTGGCAACCGTTGGAAGAAGTTGTTAAGTGGGCCAAGGACAATGTGTGTTCCGTGATGTGTTCGTGTCTTGCTACCCATGCCATTGTGCAACAGTTATGGGGAATTGAACGCTACCCTTTGGCCACAAAACGATGGGGCGTTTACTCGAACAGACTCACACTCGAACCCCATCCTTTAACATCAAATATCAATACACGATTTGACGCTCCACACTCTCATGTTTATGAGGTGAATTCAGAACAGTTTCGTCAAGCAGGTCTGAAGGTTTTGGCTGAAAGTGAAGAATCCGATTTGCATTTAGGGGTAAGTCCAGATGGCTTTCGATTTGTTTTTTTTCAAGGGCACCCTGAATATGACGCAATCAGTCTTCTAAAGGAGTATCGAAGAGAAGTTGTCAGGTTTATTCAAGGCACAAGAAAAGATTATCCACCCTACCCAGAAGGCTATTTTGGCAATGAAGCAAAAAGTATCTTAACTGCTTTTGAAAAAGAAATAGGCACTCAGTCTGATAGTCAGGCCAATAATGAGGCAAAGCTAGATTTATTCCCAGAAAATAAACTCACCCAATTTGTTGATAATACCTGGTCAGATACTGGCAAGGCGATAGTAAACAACTGGTTAGGGTTGGTATATCAGGTAGCGGATAGAGACAGAAGCAAAGTATTTATGGATAAGGTTGATCCTGATGATCCCTTGAATTTGAACAAGATGCCGCCTTCCTCCAATTCACACTTATGACGCTTTTGTTCTGATTTGGAAGTGGTGGTTTTACTGTTCGACCCTAATAAACTGGCCATTGCCATCCCTGTTTTTATGATTCTTGGGACAAAATAAGTGTTTCGACAATGACCAGTTCGACTGGTTGGAATATCGTATTCGATCAGGTTCTATCCATTCGGTGGGTTATCTTTCATTTCTGGCGTCAACAACGATACTCCCTTGTCTAGCGCACCATATTGCTTCAACGCTTGTAGTATTTTTTCCCCAATACCAGGAACCGAAAGTAGCTGTTGGATATCCGTGAACTGTCCGACTTTGTTTCTTTCTTCAATGATTTTCTCAGACTTGTTTGGTCCTATTCCCGGTATGTATTGCAAGGCCTCAGAATCCGCTTGGTTCAAGTTGATTTTTTCTGCCAACGCTCCTGTGGAAACGCAGGAAATTGACATTGCGAAAAGGATAAGTTGGAATAGGGTAATCAGCGGTGAGTTGCTCGATGAGCGATGTTGTCTGTTTGGCATGTTCTAAACCTCCCTGGTTTGTTTGCACTTTTGGTTTTCTGGTGTGGTTCTCTTTTGAAGCGCTTGTCTGAATGCTCAATCTGAGCTCTTTTTGGGTTTCATTTCTTGGTATCCCTTTTGGCCTGTTAGTTTAAGGATAGATGTGTTAAAGCGAATTGGTGTGAATGAGAGACAGCTCTTCAAGACGTGGGTAGAGAATAAATTCTGAGACGTCAGAATTCTGTGAGAAAATGCACAAAACCAGCACTTTTTGAATGAAAAATTTGATTTAACTCAACAAAGCGAACATGTTAGTGATTGTTAACGTCTCTCCAGTAATGTGTATGTGAATCTATTGCAAATGCGGTTGGTAGTGTACCCTGAGGTCTGTAATTTATTTCTTTAGCGATGTTCGTTTGGCTTAGGCGAAGTGAGCGTAGCGAACGAAGCCAAAGCCGGTTTTTCAGGCTTTAGTATTGAATGTTGAGCCATCAAGTCGTTCCATTTTTGTTACTTACGCAAATGTGGAGGCAACCCAATGACCCAACCGGATTACAGTAACCTATATGAAGTAGTGATGGAACAATTGATTCAACATGGCCCCCAGGCTTTTCGTGATGTCATTACCGCGATGATGAATCAGGCCATGCAGATCGAACGATCCCAGTTTCTGGGTGCGGTGCCCCATGAACGCAGTGATAATCGCCGTGGCCATGCCAATGGATTCAAACCCAAACAGGTGGACACGACCCTTGGGACGCTAAATCTGTCGATACCCAAGACGCGTAATCACGGTGAGTCCGGGTTTTACCCGCACAGTCTGGAACAGGGACGACGCAGTGAGCGCGCGTTGATGCTGTGTGTGGCTCAGATGTACGTTAGTGGTGTCAGTACGCGCCGTGTGGAGAAGGTACTGGATCTGTTCGGTATTGAGAAAATATCTTCGACTCAGGTGTCCCGTGCAACGGCTTTGCTGGACGATGCTCTATCGGTTTGGCGTGACCGGGCCCTTGGAGAGATTCGGTATCTCGTACTGGATGCGCGTTACGAACGGGTCAGGATGGATCATGAGGTGGTGGATGCGGCGGTGCTCAGTGCGGTGGGTATATTGCCGGATGGCAGACGCAGTGTACTGGGTGTGCAGATTGCCACCAGTGAAGCCGAGATCAACTGGCGGGAGTTTTTACAGTCGTTGGTGAAACGAGGCATGCATGGCATCACTTACATTGCCAGTGATGATCACGCGGGTTTGAAGGCGGCAAGGCGTGCCGTGTTTCCGGGTGTACCGTGGCAACGCTGTCAGTTTCATCTGGCACAGAACGCGATTAATCATGCCCCAACGGCAAAGGTTCGTAGCCGGATTGGTGGCGAATTGCGTTCGGTCTGGAATGCGACGGACGAGGCATCGGCCCTGGCTCAGTTGGAGCAACTGGCGGCCCGTTACGAGTCAGACTGCTCGAAGCTATCGCAATGGCTGCTCGATAACGTTCCTGAAGGATTGACCGTGTTCAATTTACCGGAATCGCATCATCGAAAGATGAGAACGACGAATGGAATTGAGCGTCCGATCCAGCAGGAAATTAAACGGCGAACCCGGATTGTCCGGGTCTTCCCGAACGACGCATCTTTACTCAGGCTTGTCAGTGCCATTCTCGTTGAGATTGACGATGAATGGAGCAATGCCGACAAGCGATATATCGTGTGGAACGACAATAATGACTCAAACTAAACCGAAGTTACAGACGTAGGGTTGCACAATCATGCGGTTTGGAAAGGTATTCGGGAGAACTCATTTCTTGAAGCCTGCTGATGGTTCTTTTGAAAGGTTCGACTAGCCTTTCTCCGGTGTAAAGTTCTTCCGGTATTTGGGCGGCAGAGAGAATGAGGTTGACACCTCGATCATATAGTTCATCGATGAGCTCAATAAACCGACGAGTAGAATCATCTAGTGTATGGTCAAGATGGGGAATGTTACTCAGAAGAATCGTATGGAAGCGTTTTGACAATTCAATGTAATCCATCTTAGATCGATTCGTTTGGCACAATGATTCAAATTCGAACCAGATGACACCTGGCCCACTGGCTACGATCTCCACTTCCCGACCGCAAAGCGTGATCTGCTTCTTTGTGTCCTCATAAGGGCCTGATAATCGTGTAAACGCGGTGCGCATGGCTTCGTTGGCATGCTGGCTCAGAGGGCTGTGGTAGATATCGTCCTGAAGGAGGTACTGTTGGCGGTAATCCTGGCCACTGTCTACGTTGATTTGCAGAGTGTTTTGCTGGAGTAATTGAATAGCTGCTTGGAATCGGTCTCGCTGCAATCCGTGCTGGTAGAGGTTTTTTATCTCGATGTTAGACGTTGTAATTAATGTCATACCCTGCTCAAACAGGTGGTTCAATAAACCAGAGAGAATCATGGCATCTGTGATGTCGGTCACCGCAAACTCGTCAAGGCACAAAATACGATGGTGCTTTGAAAAGTGCTGGGCCACCATTTTCAAAGGGTCTTGTTTATCCTTCACTTCTTTTTTTAAGTCATGAACGGACTGCATAAAACGATGAAAGTGAATTCGTTGGCAAATGTCACGGCTAAGAGATTCAACGAAGATATCCATTAGCAGTGTTTTCCCTGTACCAACTCCGCCCCAAAGATATAACCCTTTTATGGGCGGCTGTTTGGGTTTAAAAAACCGGCTCAGTACGCTGGGCTGGCTTTCTCCGCTTTTATCGAATTCGAGAAAAATCCGATTCAAATGTGAAATACATTTTGCTTGAGAGGCGTCCTCGGTGAGAAGCCCCGTTCTGATATGACGAGTATAAATCGCCAAAGGTGTTTGTGTTTCCATCTAGGTGTTTCAGGTTTTTATGTAGGGGTATGACGGGTGACAAAAGGAGTAATATCATGAAAATGATCGACAGTGGAAAACTCGTTTTGTCTCAGTTCAGCGCCGGATAAATCAGGGCGAGTCACGGTCAGTAGATAAGGTATTCCGTACTCCTTTGCCGTTCTTAATATGGGCAAATTATCATCGATAAAGAGGCTGGTTTTCAGATCAAACGGATGACGTCGATTGAGTCGTTGCCAGAATTCGGTGGCTTCTTTGGGCGCCCCAAGATCACTGGATGAAATGACTTGGGTGAAATAAGGTCGCAAGTGGGTGCGATTGAACTTGACCGGAATTGTGTCGTGGTGCGCATTGGTTGCTAGCCATATGGTTTTGTTGTGCGCTACCAAAGCTTTGAGAAAATCATGGACACCGGGACGGACCTGAATGAGATGGATCAGGTCCTGTTTGAGTGCGAGAATGTCAAGCTCAAGCTCATGGGACCAATAGTGAACATCATACCAATCGAGTGACCCTCGAACTGACTTCATCTTCGGCAAAATAATATCCAGTGCTGTTTGGTGCTCAATACCATTCTTGATTGCATAACACGATGGAACATGGTTTAACCAGAACTGGTTGTCAAAGTTGAGATCAAGCAAGGTGCCGTCCATGTCGAGAATGACAGTATCAATCTCGTTCCATTTTATGTTGGGTTTTGTCAAGGTCAAATTCAGATGTAGTGTGATCGAAGTTTTGTAAGGTGCGATTATCGGCTCGGCGACAGGGTTGCAAATTGATGTTCAAACAGATAGCTTATCGCCCCATTATAAAACTGCAATAGTGATGAAACAAAAACCGGAAATTAAATCAGTTACCACCATCGCGAAAGGCCGGTTGCTTTCAATTGAAGGGGTTGAGCTACTATTTTCAAATGATGAAACGGTCACGTTTGAGCGAATTGCTACTTCGGGGCCCGCGGTGATGGTTGTGCCTGTCACTGAAGATGGTCTGCTGATGGTTCACGAATATGCAGTAGGGACTGACAGATACGAGCTAGGTTTTGTCAAAGGGAGGATTGATTCGGGTGAAAGCCCAGAGCAAGCGGCGTTGAGAGAGCTTAAAGAAGAAGTAGGTTTAGGGGCAAAACAGCTGACCTATGTGAGGGAGATGCATGGTATTCCCCACTACAGCGATTTTGTGATGCATCTGTTTTTTGCTAAAGAATTTTATCCAGAAAAACTAGTCGGAGATGAAATTGAGCCATTGGAACAGAGTGTTTGGAAAATTGAGCAGATTGATGATTTACTCGAACATCATCAGATAAATGACCCTAGGGTTCTTTTGGCATTGTGTCTGGTCAAAAAGTGGTTGGAAAAATGACTGAGTTATTAAATGAAGCGTTGTTGAGCGAGATTCTGGATATTGCCATTGATGCCGGCAAAGAGATTCTCGATGTGTACGAAAATGAGTTTGACGTTGAAATAAAGGGAGATGGTTCGCCGTTAACAATGGCTGACCAGCATGCGCATAACCTGATCGAGCATCGTTTGGGGAAGTTGGAAACGGTGATACCTGTTTTATCTGAGGAGTCTTCTGGGAAGGTTTTCGAGAAAAGGCGGAATTGGCAGCGGTTTTGGCTTGTGGATCCACTCGATGGAACCAAGGAATTTGTCAAGAGAAACGGAGAGTTCACCGTGAATATTGCACTGATCGAAAATGGAATGCCGATACTCGGAGTGGTACACACCCCAGTAAGGGCCATTAGCCACTATGCTGCCTTGGGTTTGGGTGCATTCAGGTGCGAAGCTAACGGTGAGGTCAATCCAATACATGTTAGGAAGTCCACTCGAGAGGTGATGACGATGGTGGCGAGTCGTTCGCATGCTGGGGCGGATGTTGAAAAATATCAGAAAAACTTAGAAAAGGACGCTGGAGAAGTGCAGGTAACAAATATGGGCAGTTCTTTGAAAATCTGTTTGGTCGCAGAAGGAAAGGCAGACATCTATCCCCGTCTGGGACCCACTTCAGAATGGGATACCGCTGCAGCGCATTGTGTTTTGATGGTCGCGGGAGGGAAAATGGTGGATATAACGGGTAAACCACTGGAATATAATAAGCAAAATATCTTGAATCCATGGTTTCTCGCCTGCGGAGACCCTGAAATTGACTGGGTTCAATATGTGGAGGTTGGGGCCTAATTCGCACGACGCAGATCTATCTATTTTAAGCCGATAGGCCTAGTTGTTAAGGATTGTGTGCCTTCCTCGCAGACCATACGAATAATCGAGAGCTGAAATTTTGTGAGATGGGCGGTTGACCTTGTGGTCAACAACGATTAGGCTTTGCGCCCCATTTGTCTGTAGTAAAGTAATCGAGATCTACAAGCTATGCGAATCGCACTTTTAGGCGCACCAGGTTCTGGAAAAGGCACACAAGCCAAGTTACTGGCTGATCGATATCGGGTTCCGAAAATCTCAACGGGAAACCTGCTGAGAGACGCGATCGCTGCTAACAAACAGCTACACAAATCTGTAAAAGAAGACATGGACGCCGGTAGATTAGTGGCTGATGCCGTGGTATTAAAGCTACTGGAAGATCGTCTGCGAAAAAAAGACACAAAGCGTGGTTTCATTATTGACGGTTACCCTAGGAGTATTCCCCAAGCTCAAGCACTTGATGCGCTATTGGGCCTTCTGGGCAAAACGTTACAGGTTGCCGTCAATATCAGTGTTGAAGACGACGTGTTGGTCAAACGCATTACTGGCAGGATAGGCTGTGAGTCTTGTGGTGAAATCTATAACAAATACTTTTCAACACCAGAAGTTCGTAATAAGTGTGACGTATGCGGCGGTAAACTTGTTTCGAAGTCCGACGATACAGAAAAGACGGTGTCGATGAGGATATCTGTCTATCATGAAAATACGGCACCGCTAATCACTTATTATCGAGCTCAGCATAAGCTTCGTAATATGCCTGCGAAGGGAAATATCAGTGAAATCCATGAGAAAATAAGTGATATTGTTGATATTGAGATTAGACCACTTGAAATAAAAACATTGGAAACCGCTGCTGAATCTATCGACGAAGAAGAGTCAACAATCATTGCGGGTGGAAAAATAAACCGTATTGCACCTGCGGCAACTCGAGGGAGCGAAGAAGATTCAGTTGTTCCTGAAACGACTAATTCGCCGCCCGATACTTCTTTGAATTCAAAACAAAAGAAAAAAGATAAGCCGGCAGAAGCCAACACAAAGGTAGTGTCGAAGAAAACCACCGCCAAGAAAGCCACTGCCAAGAAAGTCACCGCCAAGAAGGTCACCGCCAAGAAAGTCACCGCCAAGAAAGCCACTGCCAAGAAAGCCATCACCAAGAAGGCCACCGCCAAGAAGGCCATCACTAAAAAAAGCAAAATTCAGTAAGAAATTTATTTTTAAACAGTTAGGACAAACTATGGTTGACCATCCAGAGCAGGCAATGTTTCCTCATGCTCGACCTCGAAGAATGCGTCGGGACAGTTTTAGTCGACGTCTCATGCAAGAGAATGTCGTCACGATGAATGACCTCATTCAGCCGGTGTTCGTTAAAGAAGGGGCGGGAGAAATCGAGCCGGTTCCGTCGATGCCCGGTGTTGCGCGATTTAGTACTGATGTTCTAGTTGACAAGTGCAAGGAGTATCAAAGCCTTGGTATTCCTGCCGTGGTGCTCTTTCCGGTCACACCGGCAGCAGCAAAATCGGATTGCGCGAAAGAGGCATGGAATCCAAATGGCTTGGTTCAGCGAACTATCAAAGCGATAAAAGACTCGGTTCCCGAACTTGGAATTATCACGGATGTGGCTCTTGATCCCTATACCAGTCATGGTCAGGACGGACTGATTGACGCTTCTGGTTATGTGGTGAATGAACAAACTGTTGACGTCTTAGTCAAACAGGCAATCTCCCACGCTGAAGCCGGAGCCGAAGTGGTCGCACCTTCCGATATGATGGATGGTCGTATCGGTTCAATACGACAGGCGTTGGAGGATCAAGGATTTATAAATACTCGAATTTTGTCTTATGCAGCGAAATATGCGTCCAGTTTCTACGGCCCTTTTCGTGATGCGGTGGGTTCTAGTGCAAACTTGGGTGGAGGGAACAAATACAGCTATCAGATGGATCCCGCCAACGGAGACGAAGCGCTACGTGAGGTGTCTCTGGATATCGCTGAAGGTGCAGACATGGTCATGATTAAGCCAGGCTTGCCGAATATTGATATTGTATGGCGGGTGAAGAAGGCATTTGGTATGCCAACCTTTGCCTATCATGTCAGTGGAGAGTATTCCATGCTCAAAGCAGCTTGTGAAAATGGCTGGCTCAATGAAAAGGAAGTTGTCATGGAAACCATGCACTGTTTTAAGCGAGCTGGCTGCGATGGCGTTTTGACTTATTATGCCGAACAAATTGCTCATTGGCTGAATGAGTGACTGGAAAGTTTGGTCTCCAAATCACTCTCCAGAAACGACTATCTCGTATCGTAGCGCAGAACCCCACCTCGAAAGCGAAGACAGACCAGCAATATATATAGCCATCGTTATATTTGGTTTCAACCAGTGGGTTTGTTTTTATCTAGAATGGCCTAATTTGTAGAAGTTCAGACTTGAGCTGACAGTTACCCGTTTATCAGTAGCTGTCTGTCAGATAGAGTTTAGTTTACAAACTTTTCTTTCCAGATCGCTTTACCGTCGATGAGTGTTTCCATCGGCGTTCTCCCAAGGCACATTTTACCCTGATGAGTTCGTTGAGTATTGTACTTGATAAGCCACTCGTCAAGATCAATCTGTAATTCGTCAACTGAATCATAGATTTTCTTGCGTAGGGTTATCTGATAAAACTCGTTAAGAATGGTCTTGTGGAATCGTTCACATATCCCATTTGTCTGCGGTGATTTCACCTTGGTTTTCGTGTGCTCAATGTTATTCAGTGCCATGTAAAGCTGATAATCATGCTGATCGGCTCGACCACAATACTCGGTTCCCCTGTCAGTAAGAATGCGCAGCATGGGAAGGCTGTGCTCTTCGTAGAACGGGAGCACCTGATCATTGAGCATATCCGCTGCGGTGATCGGTGTTTTGGTCGTGTAGAGCTTCGCATGAGCCACTTTGGAATACGTGTCCACGAAGGTCTGTTGATACACTCTGCCGATCCCCTTGAAGGTACCGACGTAATAGGTGTCCTGTGACCCCAGATAGCCGGGATGGGCGGTATCTATCTCACCACAGGCCACATCGTCCTCTTTCTTACGTTCCATGGCCGCGACCTGGGATTCAGTCAAAATCAATCCCTGCTCAGCCACTTTATTAGACAACGCTTTTAACCGGTCTTTAAAGCACGCTAAACCATGTCGCAGCCAGATACTGCGAACTCCGCTGGGTGAAACGAAGGTACCTCGTTTACGCAGTTCATTACTGGTTCGGCTTTGGCCATGGGCAGGTTCTTCCAGTGCGTAATCAAGCACGATGGACTCGACAGCAGGATCGACTCGGTTCTTGATGTTCGGGCTGCGACGGTTGCGATCAAGAAGCGCTTCGACTCCTCCTTCATCCGCCGCCGCTTTGTATCGGTAGAATGTATCGCGCGACAATCCCATCACCTTGCAGGCTTTAGAAACGTTTCCGAGCTCTTCAGCCAGATTCAGTAAACCGACTTTATGCTTGATGACTTTTTCGTTAGTATGGATCATTGAGAGTTACCTCGTTGTGTTTTGATATTGTTTGGTAACTACATCAAAACGGGTAACTCTCATTAAATCAACCCTCGCTTCGCTCGGATTGATTTAATACGGTGTCAGATTTGGTCTAAACTTCTACACCTAATTTGCTAATGGTAGTGAAGATGGATAGCAACGTTGTTTCTTAATAAGAGCTTTTACTGACTAGTTAATTGGATTCTGTCAATATTCCTATTCGTGTTCTTTGGTATTTAGTGAATTTTGTATTCTAGTTAATTAGCAACTTTGGCCTAAGGCTAGTGGTGTATCCGTTTTCTTTACTAGGCATTCTCATTTTTGCCGACAAAATGCACTGTAGAATGGAGATTTAGCCTAAAATAGCCCTCCAGAGTATTGTTCGAGTTATATATGAGTAAGCACACCCCCACAGAAATCAACCTGAATCGCAGAACGAGGTTATTAACAGTGTCATTTGATGATGGCCGCTCGTTTGATATGACTTGTGAATACCTAAGAGTGCATTCACCTTCGGCAGAGGTTCAAGGACACGGACCAGGGCAGGAAGTGCTTCAGGTAGGTAAAGAGTTTGTTAACATAGATGCCATTGAACCTGTTGGTAACTATGCGATTAAACCGGGTTTTGACGATGGTCACAACAGTGGTATTTTTTCTTGGGATACGTTGTACACCTTGGGAATTAACCAGCAGGAAAATTGGGATCGGTATATGACTCGACTGAAAGAAGCAGGGCACGAGCGTAAGATGGATGCTTGAGTCTGATCGATAAGACCAGATTCATAAATCAAGGCATTTAGAAGACAGATCCTCAAATGAATCTTCAAAGTTAATGACGATGAATCAAAACGCTAACTCTAGTCAGGAACCTGACAATACGACTCATTTTGGATTTCGTGATGTCGGGGAAAATGACAAAGCAAAACTTGTCGGCGACGTATTCAGATCAGTTGCTTCCCGTTATGACGTGATGAATGACCTGATGTCTTTCGGTGCGCACCGATTATGGAAGCGTTTCGCAGTATCCCAAAGTGGATTGAGAAGGGGAGATGCGGTGCTGGATGTTGCTGGTGGTAGTGGTGATCTTGCCCGACTTTTTTCGAAACAAGTGGGAAAAGAGGGACGGGTTGTACTGACCGATATTAATGGGGCAATGCTAGCAGAAGGCAAAACCAATATGGTTGATGCAGGGATAGTCGGTAATGTCGACTATGTGCTTACGGATGCTGAGAAGTTGTGTTTCCCAGATTTGAGCTATCATTGTGTGGCTATTTCGTTTGGTTTGAGAAATGTGACTCGAAAAGAGGAAGCATTAAGGTCCATGTATCGGGTCCTCAAGCCTAGTGGACGATTAATGGTATTGGAATTTTCCAAGCCCGTTTTTTCTGCATTAGACAAAGCTTATAACCTTTATTCATTTAACGTGATTCCGAAGATTGGCAAATTCGTAACCAACGATGAAGATAGTTATCAGTATTTAGTTGAATCTATTCGTAAACACCCAGATCAAGAAACGTTGAGAGGGATGATGTTGGATGCCGGCTTTGATGATGTGAAAGTACATAACATGAGTGGTGGTATTGTTGCTCTTCACCTTGGATACAAATACTAGGGAGATCCTGAAAAGCCATGATTGGTCACTTTGAGCGAAAAATAGCCCAATTCTTCTGCGCACAAACGCACAATCCATTGACTCACAACTTATACTGAGAGGGTGACGTGTTAGGAATTTCAAATCTGACTGCGTTTATTTTAATTAGTCTCATCCAAACGGTTGCCGTGAGATTGGGACTTTATGTTTGATAAAGCGGTGATCAAAGCTAGCTGCAGGTGCATATTTTGATGGGGAGGATATATCAGACTCTTGATCGTGTTTCACAATTACTCATTGACCTGGATCCTGATTCCAAGCGAAATCTTGCCGCGCTTGAGGGCAAAGTACTTTGTCTTGAAATTTCAGTTCCCCAGATAACGCTATTTCTTATGCCGGGAGCTGATGGAATTCGTGTGTCCGAGCGATCAGAGAGAGATGCCGACGTCACTCTTTCAGGGACGTTATCAGCCTTTGCAAAGCTCGGCATGGGGGGGAGTGGTAGTGGAGTACTATCGAGTGGTCAGGTAAATATGAAAGGAGATGCTGATACCGGCCAAGCATTTCAAAAAGCTCTTGGTCAGATTGACTTGGATTTCGAAGAGCTGTTGTCAAGATACATTGGTGATACTCCCGCTAGGAAAACAGGCAATGTGGCTCGTCGTGTGAATGAATGGGCGGATGAAGCCATCGAATTATCTACTGAGAATATGGCCGACTTTTTAACTGATGAAGCGAAGTTGCTCACTACACCTGTGGCAATGGATCGTCTGGAAAGCGGTGTTCATGATTTGAGGTCGAGGGTTGACCGTCTTGAACAACGCCTTATACGGCTGGAAGCTAAGCACGGTCAGAGTCCAAAATGGTAGCCACTAAGTAAGAAAACGTGATAAAGAACTTTTTCCACCTGCTACGTATCGCCCGGGTTCTAGTCAAATACAGTCTGGATGACATGATTGGAGCGTTGAGCTTTTTTCGACCTTACGTCTTTCTGTTCAAGCTTATTCCAAGTAACCGAAAAGTGAATCGAAACTGGCCAAGAGGAGAGCGTTTGTGTCTTGCTCTTCAGGAACTTGGACCCGTGTTTATCAAGTTTGGACAAGTCCTTTCAACGCGTCCTGACTTACTGCCAATGGATATTGCGCAGGAGCTGACCAAATTACAGGATCGGGTTCCGCCGTTTCCCGGGGATGAGGCAAGAGCAGTGATTGAAAAGGCTTTTGGAGAATCTCTGGATCTGCATTTTAAGAAATTTGATAGCGAACCGGCGGCATCGGCGTCAGTGGCCCAAGTTCACTATGCACAGCTGTTAGATGGAACTGAGGTGGTAGTGAAAGTACTACGACCGGGTATCGAAAAAATCGTAGAACAGGATTTGCAGCTACTACATGGATTAGCGGAGCTGGTTGATCGATATTGGTCGGAAGGAAAACGATTGAAACCTAGGGAAGTGGTCGAAGATTATGACAGAACGATTCACGACGAATTCGATCTCAAACGTGAAGCTGCGAATGCTAGCCAGTTAAAGATCAACTTTGAAGGGTCTGACTTGATTCATGTCCCCGGGATCTATTGGGAACATACTCATAGAAACGTTATGGTGATGGAAAGAATCTATGGGACTTCTATCAGGGACGTGGAGGCGATACGAGCTTCTGGTATTGATATGTGTAAGCTGGCCCACGATGGTGTGGAAATATTTTTCACCCAAGCTTTCCAGCATGGTTTTTTCCATGCGGACATGCACCCCGGCAATATTTTTGTGGCGCCGAATGGGCAGTATCGAGCGGTTGATTTCGGAATCATGGGTACACTGAGCACATCTGACAAACGATATTTAGCGGAGAACCTGTTGGCGTTTTTCAATCGTGATTACCACAGGGTGGCGGATGCCCATATTCGTGCAGGTTGGGTTCCACCACAAACCAATACAGAGGACTTTGAAGGTGCAATCCGAACAGTGTGTGAACCAATTTTTGCGCGACCGATCAGTGAAATTTCATTCGGTGGATTTCTGATTGACCTTTTTAGGGTTGCCCGGCGCTACAAAATGCCAGTTCAACCTCAATTGGTTCTTTTGCAGAAAACACTATTAAATATTGAAGGGCTAGGTCGACAGCTTTATCCAGACTTGGATTTATGGGACACGGCAAAGCCGTTTCTAGAAAAATGGATGAATGAGCAAATAGGTCCTAAAGCTGCGCTTCGTACTTTGAGGAGAGAATTACCAAATCTATACACGTTGGCACCTGAATTGCCAGGGATTACCCATCAGCTGATGTATCGGGTGAAAAACAATGAGATGATTTTCGAAACCCGAGATCGAGAAGTTGCGGGATTAAGAAAGCAGCTGGAAAGACAACAGAATAAAATGACCCAGTCAATTCTTGGTCTGGGCTTGTTGATGATCAGTATCTTTTTGTTACCTGATCATCAGAATCTCCAGACCATGCCCCTGATAGGGTGGTGTTTTTTTGGAGGGGGGGGCTTATTGTTACTGCTGGCTATGGTTGGTTTTCCTGTTCGCAAAAACCAAGAATAGTTATTTCGGGATGATGTTCACAACAAAATTCGCTCGCAGTGATATCAGACAGTTTATTAATACCGATATTTACACCGGATTCTAATTTAAGACTATGGCAACGTACCCGTTTAAATGGCAAGACCCTTTCAATTTTGATGAACAGCTGAGCGAAGAGGAGCGCCTTGTCAGAGACAGCGTGCGTGACTTTTGCGCGGATGCGCTGATGCCGGGCATTGTCGAGGCTAACCGTAAAGAAAAGTTTGATCCTGAGATCATGGTTCAGTTCGGTGAGCTTGGGATGTTGGGTAGTACTTTGCCAGAAAAATATGGCTGCGCTGGGCTTAATCACGTCTCCTATGGCCTCGTTGCCAGAGAAATTGAGCGGGTAGATAGTGGTTATCGCTCAGCTATGAGTGTGCAATCATCTTTGGTTATGTACCCAATTTATGCCTATGGTAGCGAAGCGCAAAAACAGCGATTTTTACCTGAGTTAGCAAAGGGCAAGCTCATTGGGTGTTTCGGCTTGACTGAGCCGGACCATGGTTCGGATCCAGCAAGCATGGTGACCCGAGCAGAAAAGGTAGAAGGCGGTTACTTGCTCAATGGAGCCAAGATGTGGATTAGTAATTCTCCCATTGCTGATATTGCGATTGTGTGGGCGAAGCTGGATGGAATCATTCGAGGCTTTATTGTTGAGCGGGAAATGGAGGGTTTCAGTACTCCCAAAATTGAGGGAAAAATGAGCTTGCGGGCGTCCATTACCGGGGAAATCGTATTGGAAAACGTGTTGGTGCCGGAGGATAATCTCTTGCCTGATGTTGCCGGATTAAAGGGGCCTTTTGGCTGTTTGACGAAGGCGAGGTATGGCATTTCCTGGGGGGTGCTAGGGGCCGCCGAATTTTGTTGGCACGCGGCGAGAGATTATACGCTGGAACGTAAGCAGTTTAATCGACCTTTGGCTCAAACCCAATTGGTTCAGAAGAAGCTAGCTGATATGCAAACCGAGATTACTTTGGGACTGCAGGCCTGTCTGCGTGTAGGCAGATTAATGGATGAGGATGCTTGCCCAGTCGAAAATATTTCCATGATTAAGCGAAACAATTGCGGTAAAGCACTTGATATAGCGCGGGTCGCGCGTGATATGCACGGGGGGAACGGTATCTCGGATGAATACCATGTTATTCGTCATATGTGTAATCTGGAGACGGTGAATACTTATGAAGGGACCCATGATGTGCATGCGCTGATTCTGGGTCGAGCGCAGACCGGCTTGCAGGCGTTTTTCTAGTAGAGTGGGATTGCCTCTCCTAAATAAGGTATTTTAAAAACCAATTTTCGCTGACGTGATACGAAAGCACAAACTCTCTCTAGCTCACTTTTAATGCATAGGACACAGGTCATATGAAGGTTTACTATTTTGCTTATGGCTCTAATCTGCTCTTTGCCAGATTGCATGCTAGAACACCATCCATCAGAAAAATAGGCATCGGTTATCTTCCTCACCATCGTCTGTCGTTCGATAAGCCTGGCAGAGATGGTTCCGGGAAATGTGGGATTGAAGCCGTGGATGGGGAGGAGTTCATTTTTGGCGTGTTGTATGAAATGGATCGCTCAGAAAAACCGATCCTCGATGAGATAGAAGGATCGGGGCATGACTACGTTGATAAACCGGTGGTTGTGAACAGTGGTGACGGACCCGTGAATGCCTTCACTTATTATCCAACCCGTTTGGATCAGTCCCTGAAACCTTACGATTGGTACAAAGCTTTCGTTTTGCAGGGTGCGATTGAGAATGAATTTCCAGAACACTATGTTGAATACATCCGGTCTGTGGAGTCGATTGCTGACCCAGATCAACGGAGGCATGATGAGAATCAGGCTATCTTGCAATCCAAAAGGGCATGAACGAACCTTTGAATTTGGCGGTTTTTGATTTGTTTCATTTGAAGCAGCCACTAATTTCAAAATGAAGATTATCCGTAGTAAGGATTTTCATGCCGATCATGCTTGGGATGCGTTAGATATTGTTAATATGGGAGGCGTGACAACTCGATTGCACTGGACGAATGAACCCTATCAGTGGCACATCAATGATGGTGAGGAAGTCTTTGTTGTTCTGGATGGTTCTGTTGAGATGCGCTACAAGGAAAGTGATGTGGAACGTGTCTGCTTACTTGAGATAGGCGATATTTTTTTTGCGTCGATAGGAACAGAGCACGTGGCACATCCACTAGGAGTTGCAAGAGTATTGGTGATCGAGAAAGCAGGTAGCATTTAGATGTTGAGTTCTAGTACTTCTTGGTCTCAGCCTAGCGGCTAAACATTGCAAATGCGTGCCTCAAAATAGATCTAAAATGTTCATCTTTACAGATAAACTGCGCTTTTTCGCCTAGTTTTCCTAAACAGATAAACTGCGCTTTTTCGCCTAGTTTTCCTAACATTTTCTTCTCTCGCGACGTTATGCTGAGGTTTCATTCCAATACTAAATCAAAATGATCATTCAAACTGAAGAACAGTTGAGAGAAATTTATGCGCAGCCAAAAGGAAGGAGTGTTGCGAAGCAGTTGCCGGCCTTGGAAAAGCACAGTAGACGTTTCATTGAACTGTCCCCTTTTATGGTTCTTGCTAGTCATGGATCAGATGGGTCTGTCGATGCCTCACCCAGAGGTGGCGAACCGGGTTTCGTGACCGTATTGAATGACAATCGGCTCATTGTGCCGGACTCCAAAGGAAATAATCGACTGGATGGTTTAACCAACATTATTGCAACCGGCAAAATTGGACTGATTTTTATGATTCCCGGTGTGGATGAAACGCTTCGAGTGAATGGTAATGCTGTGTTGAGTAACGACCCTGATTTACTTGAATTGTTTCGTTCGCAAAAAAACCCAGCTAGAACAGTCATCGATGTCGAGCCTTTAGAAGTGTATCTGCATTGCGCTAAGGCGTTAATGCGCTCGAAACTATGGTCCATTGAAGCTCAGATTCGAAGAGATGAATTGCCAACAATGGCAAAGATGATTAATGATCAAACGGGTTCTGATGATGCTGGAGAGTCTCAGGAGTCAATGGTAAAAAGGTATCAGGCAGATCTTTAATGAAATTAGTGAAATGATAAATGAGCGCGAGACCTTCCAGCTCAAGGGAGAGTACATTGAGCTCTACAAGCTGATTAAAGTGTTCTCATTGGCCGGTAGCGGTGGAGAGGCGAAACACCTCATCGATCAGGGGTTGGTGCGGGTCAATGATGAAGTAGAAACCCGTAAAAGAAGAAAACTCGTAATTAATGACAAAGTGGTTTTTTCGACGACACAAATCACGATTTCTGATAGCGGAACCTAGACGGCGAGGCTCCTTTGCCCACTTTATTTACGTCGGTGTAACGTGTTGCTAATGTAGTAACAGTGCTCGCCAAGACTGATGTCATTGAGAAAAGGATGAGCAAGCTGGACAATTTGAGTTTTTCGGTAAAGTCATCTTTTGCCATTCCATGAATTGAGCATCGAATAGCCAAAGTGCTCCGTGGAGCTGCCCATTGTCGAGTAATACGTTAATTGCTTCTAACGCCTGCATTGTGCCAATCACACCAACCAGCGGAGCGATTACACCCTCCATTGCACAGGTCGCTGCTTCCACATCTCGATTTGGGTACAAACATTGATAGCAGGGGCTGTCTGGTTTTCGAGGGTCAAATGAGGTGACTTGTCCTTCCCAACGAATAGCGGCACCGGAGACGAGTGGTGTTTTGGTTTCCAATGATACCTGGTTGAGTTCAAATCGTGTGGGGAAGTTATCGGTACAGTCGATCAACAAATCTGTGTTTTTTGCCGCTTTTAGAAAGTCCTCATATTCAAGCACGTAATTTAGTGTTTCCACTACAACTGCCGGATTGATTTCCTTGATCGATTGAGCAGCGGACTCAGATTTAAGTTCACCGACGTCGATATGGCGATGAATAACCTGTCTCTGCAGGTTCGAATCGTCTACTCGGTCAAAATCTGCAATGGTTATATGTCCTACACCCGCAGCGGCGAGATACAATGCAACGGGTGATCCGAGTCCGCCCATCCCTACAATAAACACCCGAGCGTTTTCCAATTTACGTTGCCCTTCTTCACCCACTAATGGCAAAGCGATCTGCCTGCTATAACGTTCGTGAAAATTAACGGTTGTCATGAGCTTTGCGTAGTGGAATGTGATTATTTTTCAGGACGTAATCCCGGATGGCTCATTTTAAACCAAAACGGGGCATGGCTTAAGGTTAAAAAACTTCGCTGCGTCGTTGGAGGTCCGAGTGCATTCCGGCACAAAAACTATTATCTCCATGATCCATTTTTTACTGCTTGAAACCTCAATATCATCACTATGCTTTGGTAATGTGTTGTTAGAACGAGGCGTGAAATGCTCGTTTGCAGGCATAAACTGAATCTTTTCGCCTGTTTTAGTCTAGCATTTTCTTCTCCCTCGACGGTATGCTGGGTTTGTTTTCACCAAATATGGGAAAAAAAATGAGAGTTTCTGATCAACATTGGCTACCGATATCTCATAACGTGGTTTGGTCTTCTTTAAATGATCCTGTCGTATTGCAGCGATGTATAAAAGGTTGTGAGTCAGTGAAGAAAATTGGATTGTGCAACCCTACGTCTGTAACTTCGGTTTAGTTTGAGTCATTATTGTCGTTCCACACGATATATCGCTTGTCGGCATTGCTCCATTCATCGTCAATCTCGACGAGGATGGCACTGACAAGCCTGAGTAAAGATGCCTCATTCGGGAAGACCCGGACAATCCTGGTTCGCCGTTTAATCTCCTGCTGGATCGGACGCTCAATTCCATTCGTCGTTCTCATCTTTCGATGATGCGACTCCGGTAAATTGAACACCGTCAGTCCTTCAGGAACGTTATCGAGCAGCCATTGCGACAGCTTTGAGTAATCTGACTCGTCACGGGCCGCCAGTTGCTCCAACTGAGCGCGGGCAGATGCCTCGTCCGTCGCATTCCACACCGAACGCAGTTCACCACCAATCCGACTACGAACCTTTGCTGTCGGCGCATGATTGACCGCATTTTGTGCCAAGTGGAACTGACAACGCTGCCACGGTACCCCCGGAAACACAGCACGTCTCGCTGCTTTGAGGCCCGCGTGGTCATCACTGGCAATGTAGATGATGCCGTGCATCCCCCGTTTTACCAGAGACTGTAAAAACTCCCGCCAGTTGATCTCGGCTTCACTGGTCGCGATCTGCACGCCCAGTACACTGCGTCTGCCATCCGGCAATATACCCACCGCACTGAGCACCGCCGCATCCACCACCTCATGATCCATCCTGACCCGTTCGTAACGCGCATCCAGTACCAGATACCGTATCTCGCCAAGGGCCCGGTCACGCCAAACCGATAGAGCATCGTCCAGCAGGGCCGTCGCACGAGACACCTGAGTGGAGGAGATCTTCTCAATACCAAACAGATCCAGTACCTTCTCCACACGACGAGTACTGACCCCGCTGATGTACATCTTTGCCACACACAGCATCAAAGCACGTTCACTACGCCGTCCCTGTTCCAGACACTGTGGATAAAACCCGGACTCACCGTGGTTACGGGTCTTGGGTATCGACAAATTCAGTGTCCCAAGAGCCGTGTCCACCAGTTTGGGTTTGAATCCATTGGCATGGCCCTGACGGTCGTTGCTGCGTTCGTGAGGGGCGGCACCCAGAAACTGAGACCGCTCAATCTGCATGGCCTGATTCATCATCGCGGTAATGACATCACGAAAAGCCTGCGGGCCATGTTGAATCAATTGTTCCATCACTACTTCATATAGGTTAGGGTAATCCGGTTGGGTCATTGGGTTGTCTCCACATTTGCGTAAGTCACAAAAATGGAACGACTTGATGGCTCAACATTCAATACTAAAGCCTGAAAAACCGGCTTTGGCTTCGCTCTCTACGTTCACTCCGCCAAAGCCAATAGCGAAGCTGCAATAGAAAGCTAAATTACAGACCTCAGATTACACTACCGAAAATTGATGACAACCACTTTTGTGTTCTGTTTACGTTCAGGGTTGGATTAATACGCAAAAAAGTTTCCGCTGACATCAAAGTGATTCCTGGTGACTCTCCGCAGTGTTATACCTTTGTCGCGGAGGTGGATGCAGGGCTTGGTGGCTGCTTGAGGGGAGAGACGAATGTGGTATTGGGTGACGAAGGCGAACGGACGTTATTGAACTATGATGCTAACGTGGAACTTTCTGGTTGGCTCTCAGGATTCGAATTGTCGTTTCTGAAAAGCACAGCTAAACGATATATGCACCGTTTTATCGATGAGTTGGTGGTTATCTCACAAAATCCACAACAAATTAAAGCGGATGTCTGAGGCGAATTTGTCATTGGTAGGAATTCACTGGTGGTGTAAAATCCCAGCCGATTTTCGCTTCGCGAACGAAGAGTTATTCTTTGGAGTGAAAATGCTTACTCGCCGATTTATATTGGGTGAAATTTTTAATGCGGTGGCCGATGGTGGGCCCAGGAATATGTCTTAGTGAAAACGTTGGTCGTCTGCTCTGGTGGACTGGATTCAGTGACGCTCGCCTATAAAATAGCGAAGGAATCGCCAATCGATTCATTGGTGTCTTTTGACTACGGGCAGAGACATACCACGGAAATCGAGTACGCAAAATATTGCGCTGAGAAACTGACTGTACCCCATGATATCGTTGACATTCGCAGTATTGGTCGATTGTTAGGTGGCTCGGCTTTAACCGATGACGTTGACGTGCCTGATGGTCATTACGAAGAAGAAAGCATGAGAGTAACGGTGGTTCCAAACCGTAATGCCATTATGCTGAGCATCGTTTTTGGTGTTGCCGCAGCGAGAGCATGTGATGCGGTGGCGATTGCAGTTCACGGCGGTGATCATTTTATCTATCCGGATTGTCGACCGGACTTCATCGAGAGTTTTCAGAAAATGCAAAATCGGGCGCTCGATGGGGTTCATTCAGTGCAATTACTTGCGCCTTTTGTGAACGTTGACAAAGCTGAAATCGTCCGTCAGGGCGCTGAACTGGGTGTGCCGTTTATCGATACATGGTCTTGTTATCAAGGAAATGAACTGCATTGTGGACGATGTGGAACATGCGTTGAGCGACGAGAGGCATTTTCCATTGCCGGATTAGAGGATCCAACTCAATACCTCGATCCAGATTTTTGGAAACAAGCTGTTTCAAAGCACGCAAAGAAAGAAGGCTGATGTATTTGTCGCAATATGTATAAAATTAGCAAGGAATTCCATTTTTCCGCATCGCACCAACTCGTGGGTCTTTCCACTGATCACCCTTGTTCACGACTGCACGGCCACAACTACACGATTACAGTGGAGCTTAAGGCTAAAACACTAAGTAAACATGGGTTCGTTGTGGACTATAAAGAGCTGGACATGTTTAAAGCCTATCTAGATGAAACGGTTGATCATCGGCACCTCAATGATGTGTTCGGCGAGAACAAGACCACAGCAGAACATCTGGCTAGAATTTTCTACGAATGGTGCTTCGAGAAATGGCCAGAGGTGACCGCGGTATCTGTATCGGAAACCCCTAAGTCGTCAGCGGAGTATCGCCCATAGTGCCTTGCGCCGTTTTCACATGACTGAGATTGTCGTCAGCGAAATATTTGGTCCAACGATACAAGGCGAAGGCGCTTTGATTGGATTGCCAACTGTGTTTGTTCGCACAGGCGGTTGTGATTTCATTTGTGCTTGGTGTGACACTTTGTATGCCGTTGATAAGAAGTTTAAACATCACTGGAAGCGCATGGATGCCACCGCCATTTTACAAAAAGTGGATGAGCTCAGCGGCAATAAACCTTTGTGCATCACACTTTCAGGTGGGAATCCGGCTATCCAACCTTTAGGGGGGATGATCGAGCTGGGTAGAGCACGAGGTTACACCTTTGCGTTGGAAACCCAAGGCAGCGTTAGTAAGGATTGGTTTGTTCATTTAGATGCATTGACGCTCAGCCCCAAACCACCTTCATCTCTCATGTCGTTCTCACCAGAAAAGCTAAATGCTTGTATTGAAGCGGCAGGTAGCGATACCAAAATTACGTTGAAGATTGTGATCAGCGATGAGATTGATCTTGATTGGGCAATTGCCCGGCATCAGTCTTATCCTGATATTGCCATGGTATTACAGCCTTGCAATACCATGGTGGGAGATAATGTTATCGATCTCGAACGCCTAGCAGAGCAGATGCGATGGCTGGTTGATGAAGTCAATCGGCGCCAATTGTATAAAGTGCGTGTTTTACCTCAGCTGCATGTGCAGCTATGGGGAAATCAACGAGGTGTTTGAGCACTATGCTTCAAGCTATTACCGATGAATTTAAGTTCAAACCTAATGAATACCAAAGCATGCGGTATCATCGTTACTTATAAAATTCGAGACGGAATTCGAAATAGCCCAGTCTCGGTTAGATATGATCGGAGCGCTTTTTTATGTCTTTCTTTCATCAATTTTGACTTCCAATTCCATTAGCACAGACTGATTTATAGACTCCTTAGAATAAGGGTAGGATTTTAAGAGCATGAGCGACAATTCAATTTATCAAAACTTGACTCAGCTAGGTGGCAACACAGTACAGCCGGAGAGTCCAGAGCAATCCGTGTTGGAAACAGTACCAAATCCTCAATCTGACGTTGATTATGTGGTCAGATTTACTGCGCCGGAATTCACCTCTTTGTGTCCCATGACAGGGCAACCTGATTTTGCGCATTTGGTCCTCGACTACGTGCCAGGGGAAAGGTTGGTGGAAAGCAAGTCGCTTAAACTATTTCTCACCGCTTTTCGTAACCACGGTGCTTTCCATGAAGATTGCACGATTTCCATTGCCAGAAGGCTATGGGATGAGCTTAATCCGAAATGGTTGAGGATAGGCGGTTACTGGTATCCGAGAGGCGGGATTCCCATTGACGTGTTTTTTCAACAGGGAGAGCTGCCCGAGGGAGTTTGGCTTCCGGATCAAGGTGTGGCGACTTATCGTGGGCGGGGGTAGCTGGATTTCTTTTCTGCGGTTGTGACATGACGCTGAAGTCTTGGCATATTAATAAAACTTATAAAAACTATTTATTGTAATTATGCTGTAGCAAACTTGTTCGGTTTTTATGGACAGACTAAACTAAACCTTAGTCGCTCTGAGAAAAACCCGATTAGATGACTGCGCGCAAAAAGGCGGTGGCGGTTGAGCAATATGGCTGGCAATACGGCTATGCATAATGGTTTAATATTGGTGTCTTCTGGTCGTTGAGTTCTTCTCAGACAGGTCAGTATCAACCATGTGATTTTTCCGATGGGTACGGAAACTTTCGACAGAGTAATCAACTACTAATTTCAAGGCAATGAAAAAACCTCTATCTGATTTGGCGTTTTTAAATGGTGGGAATATGGCTTACCTTGAGTCTCTCTACCAGCAATCGGTCAATGAGAGGGGTGATTGGGAAACCGTGTTTTCTTCTCTTCCTGATCTGTCATTAGAAGACTCCGGTCACACAGAAAGTGGGTCTCAGACTTGGTTTGAGAGTTCAATCCACAAACAGGCCCAGGTCTCCAAACTCATTACGGCATACCGTTCGCTTGGACACTTGTTAGCGGATGTGGATCCCATTGGCGTCATGCCCAGAGGAGACGCTAGAGAAATGGAATTATCCCAATATCAACTGAGCGAACAGGATCTTGACACTGAATTTGATGTTGGGGACCTCTCAGGTGGTGGTCGGCATTCATTACGCTCATTGCTGGACTATTTGCGAGACGTTTATTGTGGGCCCATCGGTTACGAGATCCGTTATCTTTCTAACTTGGAGAAACGAGGCTGGCTCAAAGAGCAGGTGGAAACCAATCCAGTAAGGCCTAAACTGAGTAATCAGGAAAGGCGGGAGCTATTGGAAAAGTTGACTGCTGCAGAAGGCTTGGAAAAGTATCTCCACACCAAATATGTGGGCCAGAAACGGTTCTCCTTGGAAGGAGGCGATGTGTTAGTGCCAATGGTGTCGGACATGATTCAGCAATTCGGTAGCGAAGGAGTGAACGAAATCATTGTCGGAATGGCGCACAGAGGACGGCTAAACATGTTAGTCAATATCCTAGGGAAATCGCCTAAGGAACTGTTTAGCGAGTTTGAAGGTGAATACCAAACTGAGAATGAGGATACTGAAACGGGTGATGTCAAATATCATCAAGGGGCATCTTCCGATATACAAACTCCTGGAGGGAATGTACATGTTGCATTGTCTTTCAATCCCTCTCATTTGGAAATTATCAACCCTGTGGTCGAAGGTTCTGTTCGGGCACGACAACAAAGAAGAGGGGATACAGCACGAAACTCGGTGATTCCTATTTTGATTCATGGGGACGCGGCATTTGCTGGACAAGGCGTGGTCATGGAAACGCTTCAAATGTCCACTACCCGAGGATATTCGACCGGTGGAACGATCCACATCATTATCAATAACCAAATCGGTTTTACCACCAATACCCTTGATGCCCGCTCGACGCTTTACTGTACCGAAATAGCTAAAATGGTACAGGCTCCTATTTTTCACATCAACGGAGATGATCCAGATGCGGTCGTCTTTGCAACCCGAATGGCGTTGCGGTATCGCATGAAATTCGGCGGTGATGTGGTGTTGGATATCGTCTGTTATCGAAGGCACGGACATAACGAAGCCGATGAACCCACCATTACTCAGCCAATTATGTATGGCGAAATCAAGAAGCACAAAACACCTCGGGAAATCTATGCTGAAAGGCTCGTTTCAGACGGAGTGATTACGACGGATGAGGCCAAAGAGATGATGGCAAGCTATCGCAGTCAACTCGATCAGGGCCACATTGTTGCTGGGCAGATTATTGATCCGAACAAGGCGATGAAAGTCGTTGATTGGGAGCCCTATCTTGGAAAAATGTGGAATGAACCAATAACTACTGGGGTTGCTGGAGAAGATCTAGTTCGTTTGTCGGAAAAACTCACGGAAATCCCCGAAGGTTTTGTGGTTCATGCTCGTGTTAAAAAAGTGCTGGAAGATCGAATAAGAATGGCCAAGGGCGAAAAGCCCATGGATTGGGGGTGTGCAGAACTATTGGCATATGCCACGTTGCTAGAGCAGGATTTTAAAGTCCGATTGTCTGGTCAGGATGCAGGGCGTGGCACTTTTTCTCATCGCCATGTGACCTTACATGATCAATCACAGCCTCGAACACATATTCCCATGCAGTATATTCCAGAAAACTCCAGTGACTACTTGGTCATTAATTCACTGTTATCTGAAGAGGCGGTGCTTGGTTTTGAATACGGTTACTCAACAACATCTCCCCGTACACTGGTAATTTGGGAAGGGCAGTTTGGTGACTTTGTTAATGGGGCGCAAGTTGTTATTGACCAATTTATTAGCAGTGGTCAGGCGAAATGGTCACGGGTATGCAGTCTGGTGATGTTTTTACCCCATGGTATGGAAGGTCAGGGCCCTGAGCACTCTTCGGCGAGGTTGGAACGGTTTCTTCAACTCTGTGCCGAGCACAACATGCAGGTGTGTGTGCCGACCACACCGGCCCAAATGTTCCATGTATTGCGTCGCCAAATGATGCGGTCGTTCAGACGGCCATTGATTGTAATGACACCCAAAAGCCTATTACGGCACAAGCTTTCAACGTCAACTCCGGACGAGTTGATCAATGGAAAGTTCCAGACAGTGATGGATGAAATAGATGATTTCCCCAGCGAAAAAATAAAGCGTTTAGTGATCTGTAGTGGGAAGGTTTACTTTGACTTGCTTGAAGAACGCCGTTTAAGAAAAATGGACGAGGTTGCTATTCTTCGACTGGAGCAGGTTCACCCATTTCCGAATAAGATATTGCGCGAAACGATCCAGCAATACACCAATGCGAAGCAGGTTGTTTGGTGTCAGGAGGAGCCGAAAAACCAGGGGTGTTGGTATCAAATCAGTTACTACTTGGGTCGGATGTTAACTGATGATCAGGAATTGTCATATGTTGGCCGAGAAGGCTCCCCTTCGCCGGCTGTCGGTTATTACAAGCTTCACGCTCACCAACAAAAGCAGTTAGTTAATCAAGCGCTTACTATTGCCTAAATTACATAGAGAATCTTATTTTTATGTCGATTGAAATTAAAGTCCCCGTTTTACCAGAGTCTGTTGCGGATGCGTTGCTTTTGGATTGGACCCGTAAAGTGGGGGACCACGTTCAGCGTGACGAGATTATTGTTGAGGTAGAAACTGATAAAGTCGTGCTTGAAGTTCCTGCGCCGGCAGATGGCGTGATCACGGAAATCCTTGCTAATTCAGGAGACACCGTACTTGGTGATCAGTTGTTGGCACGTATCGAAGCGGGTGCAGCTCCGGCTGGAAATGCTGATGCTCATAGCGTCGTTGATGATGGTCAATCGGCTGAGGACAGTGGTGCTGATTCATTGGGTCCTGCGGCACGACGTTTAGTAGCGGAATATGGAATTGATCCTAGCGTGATCAAGGGTACGGGCAAAGATGGCCGATTAACCAAGGAAGACGTACTCAATCATATCGCAAGTCAAGTGGTACCTGAGCAGGAAACACCCTCAACCGCTCAACCAGCCCCCGTTCCCGCACCAGACAAGCCAGCGAGAGCACCTATGGTTAAGTCTGGAGAGCGTGAGGAGATTCGTGAGCCAATGAGTCGGTTGCGACAAACTATCGCTCATCGGCTTCTTCAATCACAACAGGGCGCCGCGTTATTGACCACATTCAACGAGGTCAATATGCAACCAGTAATGGATTTGCGCTCTAAATACAAAGATGACTTTGAGAAAAAGCATGGTACTCGGTTGGGGTTCATGTCATTTTTCGTTCGTGCCAGTGTGGTGGCTTTACAAAGATATCCATTGGTGAACGCTTATATCGATGGAACAGATATTGTCAAACATAGTTATCACGATATTGGTATTGCTGTGTCATCGCCAAGAGGGCTTGTAGTGCCCGTGTTGCGAGATTGCGCAGACATGAGTTTCGCTGATGTTGAATCTCAAATTCGAGAATTTGGTGGTAAGGCCAAAGATGGCAAGATTAGTTTGGAGGATTTGAGTGGTGGCACCTTTACCATCACTAATGGTGGTGTGTTTGGCTCGCTACTTTCTACCCCAATCGTTAATCCTCCCCAGAGCGCTATTCTGGGGATGCACAAGATTCAGGACAGGCCAATGGCAGAAAATGGTGAAGTGGTTATTCGCCCTATGATGTATCTGGCGTTGTCCTATGATCACCGTATTATCGATGGCAAAGAGGCCGTTCAGTTTTTGGTCACAATTAAGGATATATTAGAAGATCCGGCCAGATTACTGTTGGACTGCTAAAAGCCTTAGTGATGGTCTCTATTGAATAACATCATTGCCAAAGAAACTGATTTTAGGTGGGGATGATATTCCGTTTTTATTATTTTTTACTAGATATAGCTCCTGCATAAGTCTTTTCACGATAACATTAGCTGTTTTAGGCTTAAGTTAATACCGTCATGACTTGTTCAGCGATTTCTAAGATTTAAAGTGCAACTCCTGTGATACGTTGACGGTGTCGAGCGTATCAATTGTTGATGTTATTTTTATATAAGTGTTGATAAATGTCAGAAAACTTTGATGTGGTTGTAATTGGTGGGGGACCTGGGGGGTACGTCGCTGCAATTCGCTGTGCTCAATTAGGTTTGAATACCGTTTGTATAGACAAACAAACTAATGCGAAAGGAGCGTCATCGTTAGGGGGGACCTGTCTCAATGTAGGGTGCATTCCGTCCAAAGCATTGCTCGATTCATCTGAACAGTTTCATAAACTTAATCATCAATTCGCCGCTCATGGTATTCATGCACAGAGCGTGTCCATTGATGTCGAAAAGATGCAATCCCGTAAGAATGGTATCGTCAAAAGCCTTACTTCGGGGATCGCCCAGCTCTTTAAAGCGAATAAAGTCAAATTTATTCATGGTACTGCCAAAGTGGTTGCAGACCATACGGTGACGGTCGTTAACTCTGATGGAGAGCTAACGGATACTTTCACGGCTCAACATATCATTCTTGCCCCAGGATCAACTCCGGTGGAATTGAAATCAATGCCGTTTAATCACAATACCATCGTGGATTCTACGGGGGCACTTAATTTTGATAGAGTTCCTGAGCGCATCGGTATTATCGGTGCGGGTGTGATTGGTCTTGAGCTGGGAAGCGTCTGGAACAGACTGGGGGCTGATGTAATCATCTTGGAGGCGATGGATAAGTTTCTGGCTGCTGCTGATCCCCAGGTGTCAAAAGAGGCCGCAAGGCAGTTCAAGAAGCAGGGTTTGGATATTCGATTAGGTGCTATGGTACAAAGCGTAAAAGAAGAATCCGGCAAAGTGACTTTAACGTATACGAAAGGGGATTCGGAACATCAAGAGGTCGTGGACCGTGTCATTGTTGCAGTGGGCCGCCGCCCTGCTACGGATGGATTGTTGTCCTCAGATTGTGGAGTGATAACCGATGATCGTGGTTTCATTGAAGTTGATGATGATTGTCGAACCAGTATCGAAAATGTTTGGGCAGTTGGAGATGCTGTGCGCGGTCCAATGCTAGCGCATAAGAGTTCTGAAGAAGGTGTAGCCGTGGCTGAACGGATCGCCGGCGGCCATGGCCATGTCGATTTTAACACGGTCCCCTGGGTGATTTATACTGCGCCCGAGATTGCATGGGTAGGTAAGACCGAAGCTGAATTAAAAGAAGAAGGCATCGAGTTCAAATCAGGCTCGTTTCCTTTCGCAGCAACCGGACGTGCTAAAGCAATGGAAGAACCCATTGGCTTCGTAAAAGTGGTTGCCGACAAAAACACAGACCGAATTCTTGGCGTTCATATGGTGGGTCCGCATGTTTCGGAGCTCATTAGTGAGTGTGTCTTAGCGATGGAGTTTCGGGCGAGCTCGGAAGATCTGGCGAGAACGATACACGCACATCCCACGCTTTCTGAGGCGGTCCACGAAGCGGCGTTAGCGGTTGAGAAACGAGCAATTCACAAAGTCGGGTGACAGTTGTTGACCCTGACTCAGTCTTACATTTAATGCAAACACGTTATCAGCAGTTGCCATCATGACTTTTCCTCACGAAATCTTTAAAGCTTATGACATTCGTGGTGTGGTGAAAACTGCATTAACGCCAGATACAGTGGAACTAATCGGCAAAGCGTTTGGCAGTGAATCAAAGGCTCAGGGAGTTGATACGGTTGTTGTGGGGCGGGATGGTCGGCTAACAGGCCCAGATCTAGTTGATGCGCTATGTCGGGGCTTGGTGTCCACAGGCTGTGATGTGATCGATATTGGTCAGGTCCCAACCCCAACTTTGTATTTTACAACGGTGGAATCAGGTACTGGTACCGGAATACAGGTCACTGGCAGTCACAATCCACCCGAGTACAATGGTCTGAAAATGATGATTAACGGAACAACGCTTTCAGGTCAGGCGATTCAAGAACTAAAAGCGAGGGTTCTAACAGATAATTTTGCCTTAGCTGAGAAGCCCGGTGAGATAGAGCACAGAGATATGTTGCCTTTATATTGTGATCGCATTGTAAATGATGTTGAATTGAAGCGTCCCCTGAAAGTTGTGATTGACTGTGGAAACGGTGTGGCGGGAGCGGCTGCACCTGAGGTGTTTAAAAACATAGGCTGTGAGGTAGTGGAACTATTCTGCGACATCGATGGTAACTTTCCTAATCACCATCCAGACCCGAGCCAGCTGGAAAATCTACAGGATCTGATTGCGCTTGTGAAAGAATCTGATGCAGATTTCGGTATGGCGTTTGATGGTGACGCAGACCGACTGGGTATCGTGTCAAAAAATGGTGATGTAATTTGGCCTGATAGACAAATGTTGTTATTCGCTCAAAGTATTCTTAATCAAAACCCGGGCGCTGAAATTATCTATGATGTAAAGTGTTCACAAATACTCCCCCAAGCGATTAAAGAAGCAGGGGGTGTTGCGACGATGTGGAAAACCGGTCATTCTTTTATCAAAACAAAGTTAAAAGAAACCGGTGCCGCGTTGGCCGGAGAAATGAGCGGACATATCTTTTTTAATGACCGGTGGGGCGGTTTCGATGACGGAATTTATGCTGGTGCAAGGCTGTGTGAGCTATTGAGTGCATTTGAGGAACCTCCGGAAACCATTTTTTCAGCACTACCCAATACTATAAATACGCCTGAGCTGCGTCTCGAAATGAATGAGGGAGAGCATTATCCGTTCGTTTCTGAGTTGGTGGAAAAGGCCGCCTTTCCGGATGCCGTGATGAATACAATAGATGGTATTCGAGTCGACTTTGAGGATGGATTTGGCCTTATACGTGCCTCTAATACCACCCCCACTGTGATCATGCGGTTTGAAGCTGGAAGCGAATCTCAGTTAGATGTTATTCAAGGTCGCTTCAGGGATTTGTTGCTTTCTATCAGACCGGATTTAACGTTACCTTTTTGACCAGTTACTTTACTGGAGAGTTACTAACCCCAAGAGCGTGACCGATTGTCAATCGATTGGTCGCTAAGGTGAATGAGGTTGAAATTAATAGTTTTGTCCCCATATTAGGGATCTAATTGAACCTACTTAAGAGAAGAAAATAATGGAATTTTTGGGTCTGTCTACCTTCGCTGTATTAGTCATCGTTATCGCGATTCTGATTGTCTTTAAAGGGATAGTCATTGTTACTCAAGGTTATGAATACACCATTGAACGACTAGGACGATTCACTCGATCTTTGCCGCCAGGACTCCACATCATTGTTCCTTTCGTGGATTCCATTGGAGCCAAGGTCAATATGATGGAAAGAGTGTTGGATGTTCCGTCACAGGAAGTTATTACCAGAGATAACGCGGTTGTTAAGGTGGACGGAGTGGTGTTTTTCCAAGTACTGGACGCCGGTAAGGCGACGTATGAGGTGAGTGACCTTGAGCATGCTGTGCTTAATCTAACGATGACCAATACTAGGACGGTGCTCGGTTCAATGGATTTGGATGAATCGTTATCCAAGCGAGATCAAATCAATGCTTCGCTGCTTCATGTGGTCGATGCGGCGACTAGTCCTTGGGGAATCAAAGTCACCCGAATTGAGATAAAAGATATTTCTCCTCCCCAAGACCTGGTTGACGCGATGGCAAGGCAAATGAAAGCTGAACGAGAAAAACGTGCCTCTATTCTAGAGGCAGAAGGCGAGCGCCAAGCGAGAATTCTGAAATCAGAAGGGGAAAAACAGGGCCTGATTCTCGATGCAGAAGGGGAAAAAGAGGCCGCTTTCAGACAGGCAGAGGGAAGAGAAAGATTGGCTCAGGCTGAAGCAGAAGCCACAAGAATGGTGTCCGAGGCAATCAGCAACGGAAACATGCAGGCCGTGAACTACTTTATTGCCCAAAAGTACATCGAAGCGTTGCAGGTAATGGGGTCGGCCGAGAATCAGAAGGTTATGTTCTTACCGTTGGAGGCAACGAGCTTACTTGGGTCTTTGGGTGGAATTGGAGAACTTGCCAAGGAAGTCCTCTCTGATAGTCCAAAGAAAAACGATTAGATTCTGTCGTGGTTAACGCCTGGAGGAAATGATGGTTATGGATTTTGTTGTTACTTATTGGGGATGGTTAGCCGCCGGTTTGATCATGTTGGTGATTGAATTGGTAGCCCCATTTGCTTTTTTCCTTTGGTTAGGAATCTCCGCGTTCGTAACCGCTGTTCTGGTAATGGTTTTCCCGGATTCTCCTTGGCAACTCCAAGCGCTGATTTTTTCGGTGTTGTCCGTTATCAGCGTTCTTTTGTCCAGGCGTTTTCTCACTGGTAAGAAAAAGGAATCGGAACTGCCCAATCTGAATCGCAGAGCTAATCAATACATTGGTAGAACTGCTTTGCTTTGTGAGTCAATTGAAAATGGAATGGGTAAGATTTCAATTGATGATAGTCGTTGGCAGGTAGCGGGGCCGGATCTGGAAAAAGACTCAGTGGTAAAAATTGTTGGAGTGGATGGGGCAGTGCTGGTTGTGGAAGCCGTTAAGTGAACTGCGCTGATGCCATCTAAGATTTTATTCTAAAAATCTCAGACCAGCGTTGCGCTTGAAAAGACGCTGTTAAAAATGCACGGAAAAGTGTTCATTTATAGATGCTATTTTCATTTTTTTCTAGCTTTTATTTCTCCTAGGGCGCTTTTCTCAGACCTCATTTATTAATGTTACGGTTTATTCGATGAAAAAAGCGGTATTTTCTTTTCTGGCATTGTTGCTGGCTGTTATCACTTTATATGGTTTTTACTTTAAGCCTAACACGATGATGATTCATCATGGTTGGGCAAGAAGTGCACCGCCTAATTCACCCATGGCAGGCTACTTTGAGTTGCATAATCACAGCGATCAGGACTACCACCTTGTGGGCGCGTCTTCTGATGATTTCGCAACGGTGATGGTTCATCGCTCCTATGAAGAAAGTGGTGTTGCGAAAATGAGCCATGTGGACGAGGTGGCGATTCAGCAAGGTGAAAATTTAGACTTTGCGCCAGGTGGGTTTCATCTGATGCTGATGAAACGAAATAGAGACTTTGAGATTGGGGATAAAACGTCCGTGGTTTTACGGTTCAAAAACGGCAGCGAAATGCATACGGATCTGGAAGTGAAAGCCATGGATGGAAAGAAACATAATCACAGTGATCATTAGGTTTTTCTATTGCCCCTTTGTCGCGTGTACGATAGTGCGTTAGAACGATTGTTAGGAGATAGGAATGGACAGTGATTTTTGGTTAAGTAAATGGGAGGCGGGTCAACTTGGGTTTCACCAGGAGAAAATCAACTCACGCCTAAAGCGTCATTGGGGAATGAAAGGCCTGAATGGCGGCGCGGTACTTGTTCCGTTGTGTGGAAAATCAAAAGACATGCTGTGGTTGGCTGAGCAAGGACATTCTGTCGTCGGAGTAGAGATCAGCGAAACCGCCTGTAGAGACTTTTTCAAGGAAACAGGCCTCGACTATGAAGAATCTAATGATGGACGATTTATCCATTTTAAAAGTGACTCTATCGAGTTGTTGCAGGGCGATATTTTTGCGCTGACCGAAGCAGATTTGCCCTCGGTGGATGTGGTCTACGACCGCGCATCACTCATTGCACTACCGCCAAAAATGCGTAGACAATATGCCGACCACCTATCGGCGTTATTGAATACGAACGACCAGATTCTTTTGATCGGTATGGATTATGATCAAAATAAAATGAAAGGTCCCCCGTTCTCTGTCACTGAGAAAGAAGTTCGGACACTGTTCAGCAATAGCTTCAAGATTGACCGGGTAGATCATTCATCAGGCCCAGACATCGTTGGCAATCTCTCTGAAAGAGGCCTCGATACCTTGACAGAAAAAATTTATGTGATGACAAAGGAATAGGTCGTCAGCGTTCAGTACGATATGTACTAACACTGTTTGTAGAAAAGGAAGGGGTTTCCGACTCCTCGAACCATTTGGCGTGCAAGTACGCTTTGGTGAACGAACAAGTGTTAGGATTGTGCAACCCTACGTCTGTAACTTTGATTTAGGTTGAGTCATTATTGTCGTTCCACACGATATATCGCTTGTCGGCATTGCTCCATTCATCGTCAATCTCAACGAGAATGGCACTGACAAGCCTGAGTAAAGATGCGTCGTTCGGGAAGACCCGGACAATCCGGGTTCGCCGTTTAATTTCCTGCTGGATCGGACGCTCAATTCCATTCGTCGTTCTCATCTTTCGATGATGCGACTCCGGTAAATTGAACACGGTCAATCCTTCAGGAACGTTATCGAGCAGCCATTGCGATAGCTTCGAGCAGTCTGACTCGTAACGGGCCGCCAGTTGCTCCAACTGAGCGCGGGCCGATGCCTCGTCCGTCGCATTCCACACCGAACGCAGTTCACCACCAATCCGACTACGAACCTTTGCTGTCGGCGCATGATTGACCGCATTTTGTGCCAGGTGGAACTGACAACGCTGCCACGGTACCCCCGGAAACACAGCACGTCTCGCTGCTTTGAGGCCCGCGTGGTCATCACTGGCAATGTAGATGATGCCGTGCATCCCCCGTTTTACCAGAGACTGTAAAAACTCCCGCCAGTTGATCTCCGCTTCACTGGTCGCGATCTGCACGCCCAGTACACTGCGTCTGCCATCCGGCAATATACCCACCGCACTGAGCACCGCCGCATCCACCACCTCATGATCCATCCTGACCCGTTCGTAACGCGCATCCAGTACGAGATACCGAATCTCTCCAAGGGCCCGGTCACGCCAAACCGATAGAGCATCGTCCAGCAGGGCCGTCGCACGAGACACCTGAGTGGAGGAGATCTTCTCAATACCAAACAGATCCAGCACCTTCTCCACACGACGAGTACTGACCCCGCTGATGTACATCTTTGCCACACACAGCATCAAAGCACGTTCACTACGCCGTCCCTGTTCCAGACACTGTGGATAAAACCCGGACTCACCGTGGTTACGGGTCTTGGGTATCGACAAATTCAGTGTCCCAAGAGTCGTGTCCACCAGTTTGGGTTTGAATCCATTGGCATGGCCCTGACGGTCGTTGCTGCGTTCGTGAGGGGCGGCACCCAGAAACTGAGACCGCTCAATCTGCATGGCCTGATTCATCATCGCGGTAATGACATCACGAAAAGCCTGGGGGCCATGTTGAATCAATTGTTCCATCACTACTTCATATAGGTTAGGGTAATCCGGTTGGGTCATTGGGTTGCCTCCACATTTGCTTAAGTCACAAACATGGAACGACTTGATGGCTCAACATTCAACACCTAATCCAGAAAAACCGGCTTTGGCTTCGTTCGCTACGCTCACTTCGCCTAAGCCAAACGAACATCGCTAAAGAAATAAATTACAGACCTCAGGGTACACTACCAGTGTTAGGTGATACCTTAAGAATCAACCGATTTCAAATGCCATTGTTGTCTGAAAAACTAGGTGTCAATCTTCGCCGATGGATGAAGTGAGGCAGTCACGATTATGACTGTTAGCAGTAGATGGAGGTATTTCCAACTGGCTTCGAGAGTCTTTAATGAAAATTCCTAGATTTTAGTTTTAGTGATTGAGTGAGCTCGCTGTAGTCCTGTAAGTGTTGGGCAATGATGTGGGTGACGTTGCTTTCTGTTTGTACTCTTCCGGTCACTACCATTAGTTGGGATTGCAGTAAAACACGACGTTGTGATTTAACCAGTTGGGGCCAGATCACGATGTTGGCATAACCTGTTTCGTCTTCAAGAGTGACGAAGACAACACCGGTTGCAGTCATGGGACGTTGTCGGTTGGTAACTAATCCTGCGACCTTAATAATGCGGTTATTCTTATCTTGACCGATGCTATTAGCTTGCCAGATGCCCTTTGTATTTAGTTGCTGCCTTAACAATGCCAAAGGATGATGACCTAATGTGAGGCCAGTGCTTTCATAGTCAGCCAGCGTGTTTTGCCATTCAGTAGGCTTGCGTAGCAATGGAGTGGCTTCGGTAAATTTTGGTACACCAGTGAGTGGCATTTTTGGTTCAATTCCCGTAGCCTGCCAATAGGCATGATGTCGGTTGCCACTGATGGTAGCGAGTGCATCTGCTGCTGCTAACGTAGCGATTTGTGATTTTTCCAGATGACACCGTTGGGCCAGTTCTTGAACTGTTTTAAATTGTAGACTGCTCCTGTGAGAAATGATGCTATCCATTGACTCTTTTGATAGGCCTTTAACCAATCTTAGCCCTAGGCGTACAGCCGGTTGATCGCCTTTATTGGCTCGTGAAGGTGCTAAACTTGAGTCGACTTGGCTGGTATTGATATCTATGGGCCTAATTTCGACTCCATGTTGTTTGGCATCGTTGATTAACTGGGATGGTCGATAGAATCCCATCGGTTGACTGTTTAAGAGCGCGCAACAAAAAGCAGCGGGTTCATAATATTTTAGCCATGAGGACACATAGGCAAGTAAGGCGAAGCTGGCGGAGTGTGATTCAGGAAATCCATAATCACCAAATCCTTTTATTTGGTTGAATATCTGGTCTGAGAATTGCTGTGAATAGCCCCGTTCTAACATGCCCTCTTTTAGTTTTTCTTCATGTTTTTCCAATCCTCCTTTCCTCTTCCATGCTGCCATGCTGCGTCGGAGTTGGTCTGCCTCACCTGCACTAAAACCCGCTGCAACAATGGCAATTTTCATCACCTGCTCCTGAAAAATCGGCACACCCAATGTTCGTTTTAAGACTTCTTCTAACGCCGCGCTGGGATAGTTGACGAGTTCAGGGTTGTCCCTTCGTTTGAGATAGGGATGGACCATGTCACCCTGAATTGGGCCGGGTCGAACGATGGCGATTTCCACAACAAGGTCGTAGTAGTTAGCGGGTTTCAGCCTGGGAAGCATAGACATTTGTGCTCGAGATTCAATCTGAAACACGCCAATGGTATCTGCCCTTTGAATCATGCCATACACTTTGGGATCATCCTGTTCAATGGTATGGAGCGCATAACGCTTTCCACTATATTCTTCGATGTAGCTGAAACATTTTCTAATAGCGCTCAGCATCCCAAGAGCGAGCACATCAACCTTTAGTAACCCCAAAGATTCAAGATCATCCTTCTCCCATTGTATTACTGTTCGTTCTGGCATCGCTGCATCCTCCACAGGAACCATTTCGTTAAGTGGTCCTCTGGAAATCACAAATCCACCGACATGCTGGGAAAGATGTCTTGGAAAACCAACAAGCTGTTGCACTAAAGACATGAGTTGGCGAATTCTCGGGTTGCCTGAATCAAAACCCGCTTCCTTAAGACGTTGATCCAAAATGTGATGGTCATCCCAAAACTGAATAGATTTCGCTAGTCGATCCGCCTGATCCAATGAAAGCCCTAATGCTTTACTAATATCCCTAATGGCACTTTTAGGTTGATAGGTAATGACAGTGGCCGCCAATGCGGCATGGTCCCGCCCGTATTTTCGATAGATGTACTGAATGACTTCTTCCCTTCGTTCGTGTTCGAAATCCACGTCAATGTCGGGTGGCTCGTTTCTTTCTCGAGAAATAAAGCGCTCAAAAAGTAGATTAATCTGAGTAGGATCTACCGCTGTGATTCCTAGGCAATAACACACTACAGAATTGGCGGCTGACCCCCGTCCCTGACATAAGATGGATTGGCTCTGAGCATATTGTACGATGTCATGCACTGTCAGAAAGTAAGGTTCATAACGTAGATCCTGAATGAGGCCTAATTCGGATTTAATTTGGTTGATGATTTTGGTGGGAACCCCACTGGGCCAGCGTGCTTTTGCCCCTTTTTCGGTGAGATGAGCGAGCCATTGCGTATCGTTGTACCCCTCAGGTGTTAGGGAGTCTGGATACTCATAGCGTATTTCATCCAATGAAAATTGGCATCGATCAGCAATCTCTATCGTGGTTTGAATTAATTCAGAAGGGTAAAGGCGAGAAATATGGGACATTGGGCGAAGATACTGCTCTGCGTTTGAATGGAGTCTGTAGCCCATTTCTGACAGTGGTTTTTTCTCTCGAATGGCGTGCAAGATATCTCGGATCGGTTGTCGTTCAGGGTGATGGAGTTCCACATCTCCACAAGCAACCGGTGGTAGTGAACATATTTTAGAAAGGTGTCGAGCCCGGATTAAGCGGAAACCATCGTTACCATCACGGAGCAGGCTAATGGCAATCCAAGCTGCTTCGGGGAATTGTGACTTTATCCATAAGCCGTCCGCGATTTCGACATCCGATGTCGCGTCCAAGCGAGGTGACCATAATGCAAGAAGGCCAAGACGACTCTGATGTTCGATATCCTGTCGAGTGAGTCGATATTGTCCTTTGATGGTCGCCCTTCGCGCCAAACTGATGATTCGACAAAGCGTGCCATAGCTGTTTCGGTTGGTGGCTAAAAGGAAGAGGTGTATTCCATCTTCCAGATAAAATTCGCTTCCAACAATGAGTTTTATACGACATTTTTTTGCGGCATTATGAGCCCTTACAATGCCAGAAAGCGAACACTCGTCGGTGATGGCAATGGCTCGATAGCCTAACTTATCCGCTTGGATAACTAATTCATCGGGAAAGGATGCACCTACGAGGAATGAATAATTACTAATAGCATGTAATTCAGCATAGTCGATTCCTGACTGCGTTGGTCTTGAGTTTAGATGTACTGAATCAATTAGCGACACGGGTAGTGTTTCTTTGGTTCAGCCGAATAATCCATGCAAATACCAATGGGATTGCTTCTGTCTCACTGTGTTTTTTGTTCTACTCCAACCCCTTACACCGTTGAAGAAATCGCGACTGGATAAATCGAGATAAGCCCAGACCTTTGCACCATTGTCCAAATGAATGATCTGATAATCTCGCCGAATATTCTGCTGATCCCACCATCCAGATTGAATGCGCTCAACATCGTGAATGGAAGCTGGCTGAAAAATTTTGACTTCAATCTTCCCCGGTTTTCTGACTAGCCATAATGGCCGTTTTTGGCCAACTTGCTTGATTTCTTTTGCCTTACCTAGACAAGGTTGTTTGGTTGACCCACTTTGTACAGTTCGTTGCTTCCATGCTAATTCCGGTCGATGGTCAGGAAAAGGTTGAATACCATAAAGTAGATGATTCCCTAATCGCGACTTGATAACGTCCATGAGGTGCCCCCAATCCTGATTGTCCTTTTTTTCAGGATTAAAGAGGTCATCACTGAATCGTGAAGAAGGGATAACTTCATCAATGGTCAGGCAGATTGAGCTAACCGGCTGAGCCAAGTTGAGCTGGGCGAGTTGTTCAGTGAACTGTGGAAGAAAGCGCCTTGGATCGTGAGAGGCTTTTTGGGAGCGGGCTAATACTTCGGTGCTACTCCGTTCATGATCGTTGTATTTTTCGTGTCGTAGTTTGAAAGATACTTTTTCCATCATTGAGGAATGTTGTTTCAAAAAATGCTGTGCCATTGTGAGCAGTTCTTCTGCCGCTAGGCACAAAATGGCTTTATCGTTGTTGTGGGTAGAAAGTATGATTTCTTTGGAAAAGGTCAATTTTGGTACGGTGGCTGTTTGAGGATCTGGTTCAGCCGCCAATAGTTTATCCATCATTCTGACTAGATCGATACCAAAGCGCCTACCTAGGTCGGGTCGGGGTAGGCGCCACAAGTCGCCCAGTGTATGAATACCGCACTTTGATAGCTGCATCTTCATTTTTTTATGCAAATCGATATGGGCGATTTTTATGGTTGATAGTGACTTTTTCAATTGATGGGGATGAAGCACCACGCTTTCATGCCCCGTGTGGGCGAGTAAGCGGGATGCAGATGGAGATGGACTCAGACTGATAACGGCAGAGACGTTGAAGGTGTTCTTGATGGATTGGTAAATGGCGCTAATACCGCCGAAAAGCTTTACGCTCCCGGATACTTCCAAAAGCAATGTGTCAGGCGGTGATAGCGAATAAGTAGGGGTATAGTGGGATATCAGCTCAGCATATTGCTTAAGTAAGGTAGTTTCTTTTGCGATAGAGCGCAAGATGATCTCGGGCTTATGACATAGAGCATACGCCGCATTCAATGGCATACCGGACATTACACCCTGATCGAGGGCAGTGGTAGATGCGGTGTAGACAACTTGCCGATCCTTTATATTTTCCACTACCAGGATAGGAAGGTCGGGGTTCTTTGCGCTAGCAGCATCGAGCGAAATTGCTGGAAAGTAGATGCATATCCATAATGCAGTTGGGCGTGCTGTTGGATGGCTTTTATTTGGCTTTGAAGCAGAAACGACTTCGTTGTTTCTGACAGCTTGAGATAAATTGAGATTCATCGCGATTTTTACGTCACTTTCGAAATAGCGGTTATGGCAGATGAAGCGAAATAGAACGATTTTGTTGCCAGCCGAATCGTGATTTCAAAATGCGTATAGTGATGTCATCCATTGAGCGTGAAAGCTTGAGTCGTAAAGGTGCTGGACTCTGTGTTGGCGCGCCACAACGAAATAAAAACCCCGGGTTTCTTGCGGTGCTAGCGGCGAGCTGCAATCGTCGGATGTGTTGAGGGTTTTGGTTCTTTGGCCAAATCAAAACCGCACCGCATTCCGGGTGACGCAGTGTTTTTTCCGCGACCCACCAAAGATCATTGGTGTTTATTTCGTCGTCAATGATAATCAGCTTATCCAGCAGTATGCCCGCACTCTCTAGCGCTGGTGCATAGGGGATGTGGGGTGGAGCGATGAATACGATGGGAAAAGCGTTTTGGCTAATCTTCATCAGTAGCGGCAGTAACACTTGAAGTTCGCCATTACCCCAATGGTCCACAATGATTTCTGTCAATGAATCCGACGGCCAGCCGCCCGTCGGCAAAAATTGATCCAGTTCGGCATAACCAGTTTTTAGAAACTGATCCGATGAAATATTTTTTTTGCTCCCGCGCCATAACATGGAATGATCTTTTACCAAGTCTTCCAATGAGATGCTCGTCTCGTTTGTCATGGATTTAACACCCCTGTCTTTATTGCTTCAATATACCGTTTATGTTTTTTGTTCAAAGAGGTTAGTTGGGTAGAAGCAGGAGTGGGGACCGAGTGCCTCATAGCCCTTTGTCTCGAATAACGCCAACGCCGAGGCCTTCTATGGCAAAATCCGTTGTGCGAAGATCGATTTCCAAAGGGCCAAACTCGGGGTTCTCAGGAAGTAGTGTCACAATGTGAGCTTCCTGTTGGAATCGTTTAACAGTGACTTCGTCTTCTACTCGAGCGACAACAATTTGCCCATTACTGGCCTCAAAAGTTTGTGATACCGCAAGCAAGTCACCATCGAGAATGCCCACACCTCGCATGCTGTGACCGCAAACGGTCAAGAGATAATCAGCGCGAGGGGTAAATCGAGCGGCATCAATTTCATAGTGATCTTCAATATGCTGTTGTGCCAAAATCGGTTCTCCTGCTGCAACCCGACCCACCACAGGGAGCTCATAGAAAGTTATGTCATCTAATATGCGTATCCCACGAGATTTTCCCGCTAATAGTTCAGGCTCCTTTTTTCGCTAATGCCTTGAGGTGGTCATCAGCAGCGGTAAGGGAGCGAAAATTGAAATGGTGACAAATATCCCCACGAGTGGGTGGCATTCCGGTTTCCCGTTGGGTTAACCGAATCAAGTCCATTATCTGTTGTTGGCGTAAGGTGAGGGCGCGCATATCTACAAGAATTAGAAAGTACTGTATAAATATACAGTACTTTCTAATTCTTGTACATTCTCAACCCTAAATAGTTCTTAGTCAGCAGGTTTTAACAAGTAAGCATGACATGCTCATTATGTTCATGACTAAAAGTAAAGGTTACTCATTGTGGGAAATAGCATGAAATGAATTAAGTAGATACATCACGAAATCATCTTATACGCAAAAATTATTGGTGGCATCTACCAATGCATCCACAATCCCTGGCTCATCGAAGGCATGTCCGGCATCATCGATAATCTTAAAATCTGCCTCGGGCCAAGACTGATGTAAATCCCATGCGGTTCTCATGGGGGTGCAAACGTCGTAGCGACCTTGAATGATGACTGTTGGGATATGACGAATGGTATCCACATTATCGATTAGCCAACCGTCGGTTTTAAAAAACCCTTGATTGATAAAATAGTGGCATTCAATACGAGCAAAGGCGATCGCAAATTGATCGCTACCAAAATGCTCAATTTGATCAGGCTTTTGAAATAGATTAATGGTGCTGCCTTCCCAAATGCTCCATGCCTTTGCTGCTTCTATTTGAGCTTGTTTGTCATCTCCAGTGAGCCTTTTGTAATAAGCAGATATCATGTCTCCTCGTTCTGATAATGGAATCGGTGCCACGAATTTCTCCCATTCATCGGGAAAAAGATTAAGCGCTCCATCTTGGTAGTACCACAATAACTCGGACTCACGTAGCGTGAAAATTCCTCGTAAGACCAACTCAGTGACTCTGGATGGATGGGTTTGAGCATAAGCCAAGGCTAATGTGCTGCCCCAAGAACCACCGCAAACCTGCCACGTCGATAATCCAAGATGTTGCCTCAACGTTTCCATGTCTTCGACCATGTCCCAAGTAGTGTTATTCTCCAGAGAAGCAAAAGGAGTGCTGTTGCCACAACCCCGTTGATCGAAGAGAACGATACGGTATTGCTCAGGATCGAAGACGCGACGTTGACCTGGGTTGCTCCCTCCTCCCGGGCCTCCGTGGACATAAACCGCGGGCTTACCATCGGGGTTTCCTGACTCTTCATAATAAATAACATGGCCATTAGATACCGGCAACATGCCCGTGTGATAGGGTTCGATGGAGGGGAAAAGCGATTTTCTTTGATTCATTAGTGTTTCAGTGATCTTCAGTGTGATGGCGCCATTGGGCATCTATTCGGCAGCGGTTTGCGGAATAGCATTGACCTTAATTTGGTCTTTATCGGGCCCCTTTCTCGGTGTCCTCTAGGCTTGTCTGGTCTACGGTTCTAACTTCAACAACCCCATCAAGTATGACATATCCAGTTCCTGTTCCAACATCTCAGCAACACGATTAATTTCCCGATCTTTGAGTTCATCGTAATTAAAACGATGTTCTGTATTGAGCCCAGACCATTGGAGTAACCACCCACAGGCTTCGTTGTGATCGAATAGGCCATGTAAATAGCTGCACAGAATCTGGTTGTCCTGGGATAATGCACCGTCGTATCGATCTCCGAGGTTGATGGCAGGTCGAGATAATGCAGCACCCACCGTTGTCCCCATGTGTATTTCATAACCGCTTACTGTCGCACCATCGAGTTCATTGTCATTGGCTTCGTCGTTATTGAACTCACTGTCACTAATACGGTTGCCACAAAAACGACCTCGTACATTTTGTAACTTTTTAGCCGGCTCCAGAGTCGTCTCGAAATCCATCAACCCAAGTCCAGCTTGAGAGCCAGCAGGGCCTTCGATTCCCAATGGATCATGAATCATTTTTCCAACCATTTGATATCCGCCGCAGATCGCAATGAGTTTTCCACCATAGCGGAGGTGGCGTTTTATTTTCTTCGGCCATCCATTTTTTTTGAGCCACTCAAAATCATGAATTGTATTTTTACTACCAGGTAAGATAATGAGATCGCAGTCGGGAATGGCGCTACCTTCTTCAACAAAATCGACATCAACGTGAGGGTGCAAGCGCAGCACATCAAAGTCCGTATGATTACTGATCCTTGGTATCCTAGGAATAATCACCTTAAGTACTTTCTCACCAGCCGCATTAGGCTCAATGATCGACTCTTTGTTAACTGAATCCTCTGCTTCAATGTGGAGCCCTTTAAGAAAAGGAAGCACACCCAATGTGGGAATGTGGGTTTTATCCGTGAGCCAGTCAATGCCCCCGGTTAGTAAACGTCTATCCCCACGAAACTTGTTGATGATAAAGCCTTTTACGAGGCCCTGCTCTTCTGGTTCGAGGCAATCCACGGTGCCAGTAAGGTGCGCAAAAACGCCACCACGGTCGATATCAGCCACCAATAACACATGACAACTCACTTTCGTGGCAAAGCCCATATTAGCGATGTCATTTTCCCGTAAATTGATCTCCGCGGGGCTACCCGCCCCCTCGACAATAATTAGATCATATTGTTGCGCTAATCGATAATAGGAATCGAGTACATAAGGCATAGCCGTTTCTTTGTAACCCTGATATTCGATTGCATCCATATTGTCTAGCGCTTTGCCCTGAATAATGATTTGTGCACCCTTGTCTGTATTAGGTCTAAACTTCTACATATTCATGTCAGAGTGCGGTTTGAGTCCTGCCGCGACGGCCTGCACGGCTTGAGACCGACCAATCTCGCCTCCATCTTCAGTAACCGCGCTATTTAACGCCATATTTTGCGGCTTAAACGGCGCTACCCGAACCCCTTTTGAATGAAATAATCGGCATAATCCCGCTACCAATACACTTTTACCCGCATCGGAGGTGGCTCCCTGAATCATGAGCGTTGGTGTCTGTGTTCGATTAGTCATGGAATGGATATTTGGTGATGATTGGAATCGAGATATGATGAAATTAAGCGCATTGTAATGGGGTGAAAATATATCTCAATGCCATGCCATGAATTTTGTTGACCCTTTAATGCAGTTCTTCTAATAACCAGTAGAAAATAATGGTATCGAACATTGAACTTGTTGCCGGTGGAGCACGTGGGGGAAAGAGTCGTTATGCGCTGCAGCGAGCTGAGCAGAGCGGTAAAAATCTCATTTTTATTGCGACCGCTGAAGCAGGTGACGGTTCCATGGCGGATCGTATTGCGAGACACAAAGAAGAGCGAGACGAGGGATGGACGCTAATTGAAGAACCTCATGATTTGGCGACGATTATTGCCAATGCTGACACGAACGAGTGCCTGCTGATTGACTGCCTGACACTTTGGGTTTCCAATTGGTTGTGCTTGGAAGACGCTGCACAATGGCCAGTTCAAAAAAACAAATTCCTAGACGCATTAAAAAACACGCCAGCCACCGTCATCATGGTGACCAATGAAGTTGGCATGGGAATCATTCCCATGGGTGAACTCAGTCGTCAGTTTGTTGATGAATCCGGTTGGCTACACCAGGCTATCGCTGCTATTGCGGATGAAGTCGTGTTAGTGATGTTTGGGATACCGCAAAAAATGAAAACCGCCTCGATGGAAGTATAGCGGTATGGGTGAGTGTTTCTTCTCTAGTCCCCTCAGGAATACTTTCGATATCAGGGAATTGAAATGGTTAGAGTATCGTTTCTTTGAGTGAGCGTCAGGTGTTTTAGGAAACTCATTCCGAGAAGGATTTGCTCGCCTTTCATGAATGGATTAATCCCCCCTTTAACGTCCCCCATCACGATGTTGCCGATGGAGATGCTATCGAGAACTGTGGTGTAGGTCGTGATTACTCCGGCGGCGGTTTGTACGTTAACCGGTTGCCCTCTTTTTAAACCCAATTTCTGCGCAATTTTTTGTGGCACACTGACATGGGTTGCGCCGGTATCCAGTAAAAAGGTCACTGTTTGGTTGTTGATTTTCCCATTCACAACATAATGCCCAGATCGGTTTCTGATCAATACAACCTCTTTTTGCCCAGTTTCTGTCAGGTAGTGTAATCTGAGGTCTGTAATTTAGCTTTCTATTGCAGCTTCGCTATTGGCTTTGGCGGAGTGAACGTAGAGAGCGAAGCCAAAGCCGGTTTTTCAGGCTTTAGTATTGAATGTTGAGCCATCAAGTCGTTCCATGTTTGTGACTTACGCAAATGTGGAGACAACCCAATGACCCAACCTGATTACCCTAACCTATATGAAGTAGTGATGGAACAATTGATTCAACATGGCCCCCAGGCTTTTCGTGATGTCATTACCGCGATGATGAATCAGGCCATGCAGATTGAGCGGTCTCAGTTTCTGGGTGCCGCCCCTCACGAACGCAGCAACGACCGTCAGGGCCATGCCAATGGATTCAAACCCAAACTGGTGGACACGACTCTTGGGACACTGAATTTGTCGATACCCAAGACGCGTAATCACGGTGAGTCCGGGTTTTACCCGCACAGTCTGGAACAGGGACGACGCAGTGAGCGCGCGTTGATGCTGTGTGTGGCTCAGATGTACGTTAGTGGTGTCAGTACGCGCCGTGTGGAGAAGGTACTGGATCTGTTCGGTATTGAGAAAATATCTTCGACTCAGGTGTCCCGTGCAACGGCTTTGCTGGACGATGCCTTGTCAGTATGGCGGGCTCGTGGTCTTGGCGAGATACGTTATCTGGTACTGGATGCGCGTTACGAACGGGTCAGGATGGATCATGAGGTGGTGGATGCCGCGGTGCTCAGTGCGGTGGGTATATTGCCGGATGGCAGACGCAGTGTACTGGGCGTGCAGATTGCCACCAGTGAAGCCGAGATCAACTGGCGGGAGTTTTTACAGTCTCTGGTAAAACGGGGGATGCACGGCATCATCTACATTGCCAGTGATGACCACGCGGGCCTCAAAGCAGCGAGACGTGCTGTGTTTCCGGGGGTACCGTGGCAGCGTTGTCAGTTCCACCTAGCACAAAATGCGGTCAATCATGCGCCGACAGCAAAGGTTCGTAGTCGGATTGGTGGTGAACTGCGTTCGGTGTGGAATGCGACGGACGAGGCATCTGCCCGCGCTCAGTTGGAGCAACTGGCGGCCCGTTACGAGTCAGATTACTCAAAGCTGTCGCAATGGCTGCTCGATAACGTTCCTGAAGGACTGACGGTGTTCAATTTACCGGAGTCGCATCATCGAAAGATGAGAACGACGAATGGAATTGAGCGTCCGATCCAGCAGGAAATTAAACGGCGAACCCGGATTGTCCGGGTTTTCCCGAATGAGGCATCTTTACTCAGGCTTGTCAGTGCCATTCTCGTTGAGATTGACGATGAATGGAGCAATGCCGACAAGCGATATATCGTGTGGAACGACAATAATGACTCAAACTAAACCGAAGTTACAGACGTAGGGTTGCACAATCTTCTGTCACATAGCTAATGACTTTTTGATTGGGGTTGTAGATATTACCAAGAAGATAGTTGAAAAATAGGGCAAACCCAGCAAGCAAGGCTAGCCAGATTAAGATGGCAGCAATGCCGTTGTTCGATTTTGACGATGAAGGGTTATCCTTGCGTGGGTCCATATAGCCTAAATAGTAGTGATTTGTTTTTTATCATTGTCATGCACCATTTTCTTCGTATTGATAGAGCATAAGAAGAGTGTGACTCGTGGAGTTGATTCTCTAATGGGTTATATTGCTTCTGAGAGTTGACCGCTCACAACGCCAAGAATCAAAAGAATAACACCAATATATGGGACTCGTTGAATAAAACTCAGCGCATAAAAAGTGAATAGAAAAAAATAATGAAAAAGATTGGCATGATTGGTGGATTGGCCTGGCCCTCAACCGTTGAATATTACAAACTAATTTGCACCCAGGTCAGTGATTTCCACCGTCAACAGGGGGATTCGCCACCCTATGCCATTCCAGAGATGGTGATTGAATCTGTGAACATTGCAGAAACAAGGTCGCTTCGTGGAAAGCCTGAAGACGAAGCATCGTGGTCGAAGTTTGATGAAAAGTTTCGCTCCACTTTATTGAAGCTCAAAGCCGCGGGAGCGGACTTCGGTTTTATCGCTAGCAATACTCCCCACATGCGAATCCATTCCATCACCAAAGACCTCGACTTTAAAGTCATCAGTATCCTCGACGCCATGGCGAAAACCGCACGGAAATTAGACGCGAAAAAAGTGCTTGTACTGGGCACTGCCGTGACCATGAGAGCTCCCATCTATGCACAAACATTGCGCCAATTGGATATCGAAACCGTTCCCCAATTGCCGTCGAATGTTATTGATGAAATCCAACATCTAATCGACACTGACTTCTACACCGGGAACCCAGTAGACGCTAGGGCCCGATTGTTATCCATTTGCCACGAATATGCCCAGAATTCAAACACTGTTATTAGCCTAGCCTGTACAGAGTTACCACTGGCATTCCCTGAAGATGCAGAATCAGAGGTGTTTGAGTTCGAGGGCTTTTTGTTTATTAATACGACTGTGGCCCATGTGAATGCAGTGGTTCAGGAAGTTTTGGAGTAGATAGGAGTTAGGAAAGAATCCAAGAGACTTCAGAAGAGAATTCAGGACACATAACAATTGAATAGGCCTTAAGGAAAGTTGATTGTGCAACCCTACGTCTGTAACTTTGATTTAGGTTGAGTCATTATCGTCGTTCCACACGATATATCGCTTGTCGGCATTGCTCCATTCATCGTCAATCTCAACGAGAATGGCACTGACAAGCCTGAGTAAAGATGCGTCGTTCGGGAAGACCCGGACAATCCGGGTTCGCCGTTTAATCTCCTGCTGGATCGGACGCTCAATTCCATTCGTCGTTCTCATCTTTCGATGATGCGACTCCGGTAAATTGAACACCGTCAGTCCTTCAGGAACGTTATCGAGCAGCCATTGCGACAGCTTTGAGTAATCTGACTCGTAACGGGCCGCCAGTTGCTCCAACTGAGCGCGGGCAGATGCCTCGTCCGTCGCATTCCACACCGAACGCAGTTCACCACCAATACGACTACGAACCTTTGCTGTCGGCGCATGATTGACCGCATTTTGTGCCAGGTGGAACTGACAACGCTGCCACGGTACCCCCGGAAACACAGCACGTCTCGCTGCTTTGAGGCCCGCGTGGTCATCACTGGCAATGTAAGTGATGCCATGCATGCCTCGTTTCACCAACGACTGTAAAAACTCCCGCCAGTTGATCTCCGCTTCACTGGTGGCAATCTGCACACCCAGTACGCTTCGTCGACCATCCGGTAGTATTCCCACCGCACTGAGCACCGCGGCATCCACCACCTCATGATCCATCCTGACCCGTTCGTAACGCGCATCCAGTACCAGATAACGTATCTCGCCAAGACCACGATCCCGCCATACTGACAAGGCATCGTCCAGCAAAGCCGTTGCACGGGACACCTGAGTCGAAGATATTTTCTCAATACCGAACAGATCCAGTACCTTCTCCACACGGCGCGTACTGACACCACTAACGTACATCTGAGCCACACACAGCATCAACGCGCGCTCACTGCGTCGTCCCTGTTCCAGACTGTGCGGGTAAAACCCGGACTCACCGTGATTACGCGTCTTGGGTATCGACAGATTTAGCGTCCCAAGGGTCGTGTCCACCTGTTTGGGTTTGAATCCATTGGCATGGCCACGGCGATTATCACTGCGTTCATGGGGCACCGCACCCAGAAACTGGGATCGTTCGATCTGCATGGCCTGATTCATCATCGCGGTAATGACATCACGAAAAGCCTGGGGGCCATGTTGAATCAATTGTTCCATCACTACTTCATATAGGTTAGGGTAATCAGGTTGGGTCATTGGGTTGCCTCCACATTTGCTTAAGTCACAAACATGGAACGACTTGATGGCTCAACATTCAACACCTAATCCAGAAAAACCGGCTTTGGCTTCGTTCGCTACGCTCACTTCGCCTAAGCCAAACGAACATCGCTAAAGAAATAAATTACAGACCTCAGGGTACACTACCCCGGGATTCCTTGATACGGTGTATCCTTATTCAATCGATCCACATTCAGTTAAGGAATTGCCTTGATCTTTTAGGTGAGGTGTTCGAGGCGAGGTGAAAGTAATTAGCCACTTGTTTGCAGAACATTTTGGGCTAAATAGATCTGTCCCGGTTATTCGAACGGGGCGGCCATTGAAGACGTACAATCAGCGCTGAGGTATTCCCAGATCAGTACCACTTGGGCTTATAACCACAAGACGGAGAAGCTCAAAAACAGTCCGACATTTTTTGTTAGAATTTAGTTATTTCATCCTTAAGTAGTATTTACAATACCTTCACTCAAGTACCTTGGGAAGTTGAATACAGATATCTAATGAGAGTGGAGATAGATGGGCTACCGTTTGATGAGTGTCAAGTCATTGAGAATGATATTTTTAGCTGGCCTGTCGATCAGTATCATGGGCTGTGGCACATTGACAGGTATTCCCAGCCACGGCGGCGGGAAACGGTTTGCGATTGAACAGCGACTGGTCTCCGCCACCATTCGTGGTGCCATCAAGCAAATCGACCTTACTCAATTGCAGGGAAAGACCGTGTTCATCCAGCTAACCTCAGTCAATGATCAAGGCGCTGGAGACATTGCCGGGGGTCGGGGAGCATTGCTGTTTGGATTACAGGGTGTCACAGAATCAAGCCCTGTCACTAGCCAAACCAGCCGGTTTGATATCTTCGACCTTGAAAGTTCAGGCACCATCCACCAGTCAACAAGCGGCTGATTCTTCTGCGAATACCAACGCAGGGTTCTCTACTTCAACCACGACAAATACGAATAATAGCAGCACAAATAACAACACCACGACCACAGGCGGCACCACGACAACCCAATCGGGCGCGACCACCGACACCGTCGCCTCAACTCAAGGATCATCCGGCACCCGGATCGCACAACAAAGTAATACCACTACCCAGACCTTATCACCTGAAGCCGCCGAGCGCCGCACACAAACCAGCGGAACAGGGTATGAAGGGAATGCGGGAATTGAATACCGTGGTGCCGGCCGTTATCAGAACTATAATGTCCCCATCTCTGACATTGGCCTGCTTCGTAGCATTGTGTTCAGTTATTTCTACCTCAATGATGTGGATGTCACATTGGACCCTGAAAACCCGAACATTGAGGCCATTGTTACGGTGAATGTGGATGTTTTCGGCTCAATACGATCAAGAATGGACACGCTGATTTACAATAAGGAACAGGTGAAAGTTCAAACAGTGCTGGAAGTGTTCGCTATTGACCTGGAGGACAAGGCGCTACTGATGCTGCCACAGACCGGTGGTTATGAAGCAGTCTACGATGAAAAGTACCTAGTGTGGATTGGACCGATTAACCGTAAGACAAAGAGGATGAAGCACCATCCGTTGCAAGATGGACTACTGGTTGATTTTAAAGACTTGGGAATGGCGAAAATCAAACGGGATCAGCAGCGTGAATAGAATCTGTAAAGGTATTTCGGATCGTTCAGTTTCCCCATGACAATGAGTATCAATCATCAACGGATCAAGAGCGCCATTGTGGTACTCTTTGCTTCATCGTGGATGATTAGTACGAATACCACCTATGCAGGCTGCAGTATACATTCACACAATTGCTTACACGGATCGTATCCGAATAATCCAACCCAAGGAGCTCCGCCAAGTGGTTCTGCCTCTTTAACCGTGGGAACGGGCTATGCTGGTGCGCCGGATTTGAACCAACACGTATCATTACCCACCAATGCGGGCCCTTTTCTGGCATCAGGCCCAGATGGTAATCCTGTCACGGCTGCTCCATTAGGGGCAGGGCCGAATGTCACATTTCATCATCAACAATCGGTGCAATACAGCATGGGAAGCGCAACCGCAACCTTGAATACTGCGCCGGGTTCAGAAAGAACCGAATTGTCAGGCAATGTGGCTCAAGGCACCTACGGAGTAGCCGTTCATAACTATGACTTACCGGGTTCTGGTTTGCCGGGTTCGTTTAACTCGGGACTGGTGTCGGGAGGAACGGGGCATTTTGATGCACCTGCTCAGTCCCACGTCAGCTCCCCTTACTCGTACGGCACTGGGTTTGGAGGGATACTGGCACCGGGGGAGGTCGCTACCTTCAGCTTCAACTACTACAACAATGGGTTTAACCCTCATGCTACGGGGGTCTATGTAATTCCTGATGGTCAATGGAACCTGGGAGGCGTGCCAGAGCCCGATCAAAGCACGCCCGGTCAATCCTTCTTGTTTGAGCACGCCAATCCAAATCTCACTCAGGATGCCGTGGTGAATGATTTTCTGAAACACATTTTACCTCTGTCCTCACAAACCAATCGTGAATACGGTGGATTGGTATTTCAGAATACCAATGGGGGAACGGGATTGAGCCTGACTGTTGGCAATGAACACGACATCACCATTCCTGTGCCTGATTTGATCAATCCCAAGGGCGTGTACCATACGCATCAAGATAGTGATACGTTGTTTAGTCAACATGACTTAAGGGTTGCTACGACCTTGGATATTGATGTGTATAGTATCAATCAAAACCGAGTTGTCGGTAAGGTAACCTCTACTAGAATAGCAGGCTATAATGACTCCTCTTTAATCCTTTCCACAGATTACTCTGGGCTCGATAACATCGAACTGAGAAGAGTAACCGGGCAAGTATCTACTGGAATTAACGGAGGGTTGAAATCGTCGAATGGAGATGAAATTTTTAGTGGAGGCAATACGGCGACTCTTCCCGTGGGCCCATCTGATCTAGACTCAATGCAGATTGGATTTGATGCTGCAGAAGTTGATTTCCGAAATGGTAATTTTGAGGAGGTTTCGAAAATTCCGGGGATACAGTCGACAACAAAACACGCTAATAATATAAAACTAGGGTATAAAATCCGAAGAAGTCAGCTAGAAACACGGCCAGATACTAGATTTGGTGGAAAAGGCTATGGTGGACTGGGAAACTATGGGGCTGGGGGACTTGCGGCAAATGGAACGGCAATCGGGCCGAGTGGTTTTTTTGGTAATGACCCACCGGGATCATTCAGTGGAGGGCCTGCAGGTGTCGGTGTATCAGGAGCGGGTAGTGTAGCTGCAAATGGTACTGGTATTGGCCCCGCTGGAAACATCGGCAATGATCCTTCAGGCACATACGGTGGTAGTGCAAGTAGCACTGGTGGAGCAGATAGTAGTGCTGGGCCGCATGGATGGTGATTTTTTTGGTGGAGGTATAAGGAAACATTGCTGATAATCAATGCTGAAGTTCATTATGAATATATTATTTCAAATAGTCCGATTTACAGCCATTCTTGGCGCTTTCGCAATGGCTGGAGTTACGTGGGGTAATCAGATCGATTTTAAGCACTTTTCTGACCTCCTTTCTAAAAAACAATACAGTACGGTTATTGAGTGGCTAAACGAAGTATCTCCGGAAATATCCCGAAATCCTCAGTCATTAGCCCTAAGGGCTCATACTTACTTCTTGTCTCGGGATTACGAAAGAGCACTTAAAGATACGGAGACAATCCTTGAAATAGTGCCCCATGATCTTTATGCGCAATATCAAAAGTCGCTATTGCTATTTATCGGAGGTGATTCCAACGGCGCTATTGAAGTCTGTAAGAATGTGATCGAAAGTAATTCTCCTATCGAGGACACCTATCCTGACTACATGCTATCTGACCCTAGCGTTTTTTACTGCTACCATCAATTGATTAATATTTTCCTTTTCCAGAAAGACAATAATTCAGCGTTACGCTACGCAAATGGGCTGATTTCAAAGCTATCTAACGCTACCTCATCGTGGGAGAGTATAATTCGAGTGCATCAAAATGCAGAAGCATTTGAGGAAGCGTTAACAGATATTGAAAGAGCGCGTGTGGCCATTAAAGAGGATGTAACACCATTCATCATTGCAAAGGTGCGTACGTTTCGGTTGCGTGGGGACATTGGACTTGCGCTTTCCGAGCTTAAGGCTTTTTTGAGTAAAAATAAGTTGTCGCCGGACAGCTATGATTATGCGATTGCTCATATAGAAATGGGCAAACTTTGGCGTTCCAACGGTAGAAGCAAACGCGCCCTCCGCAGTTTTAATAAAGTGATCTCGGCATCAAATAACTTCTCAGCTGAAGCTTTCTTAGAACGCGGAAAGTTGTATCAGCTAAGTGGTAAGCACCACCTTGCTCGAGTAGACTATATGGCGGTGTTGGATTCACTTTTTCCTAGAGACCCCGTTTATGAAGAAGCTAAAAGGAAACTCCAAGAGCTCTCCTTGCAGTAGAGAATTCAGTAGAGAATTCAGGACACGCAACAATTGAGCAAATCTTAAGGAACGCACTGTAGACACCCACGAAAAACATCAAGAAAATTGCATAGTTTTAACCTTTTAGTGGGTGTCCGCAATTGTTTCTTACGGTTAGCATGCTTGAGGGAAGAATGTGTTTTTGAGACAGGTAAAAATATGGGTCAAATAAACTTCTACAATTAATGCTACCCAAGGTTCGCACACCGGATGAGGTTATATTACTAGACAATCTGCTAAGTGAACGTGGCCACAGCACACGCTTGCACATTATCATCGAAACTAACCCAGGTCTCGAAGCGGCTTTTGATATCGCCCACTGTAGCTCTCGAATAGACGCATTGTTTTTTGGTGGCGTGGACATGGCTGCCGAGCTGCGTTGTGACAACGCTTGGGAACCGCTACTTTATGCCCGTTCTCGTGTCGTACATGCAGCCGCCGCGGCCGGGCTTGATGTCATTGATGTACCCTATCTCGACCTCACTGATCACGCAGGCATGGTAGTCGCAGCCCAGCAAGCCAAGTCATTGGGATTCTCTGGAAAAGGGTCTATTCATCCCAAGCAAATTGCCGCACTGAATGATGTTTTCACCCCGAACGAAAGCGAGATTGCTCGCGCACGTCGAATCATAAAAACCTTCGAAGAAGCGGATACCGGGCTTGTTGTCATTGATGGAAAGCTGATCGAAAAACCAGTTCTGCGGGACATGTACCGCGTTCTCGCGATTGCGGATCGCATCACACAATAGCTTAATTTTTCATAATGACCTATGATTATCGCTAAGACATGGGGCGCAAATTGCCGCACTAAGCGCAAAAATTGATAGCGCTTCCTTATGTCTGATAAACAGACATAATTACCTCAGAGCTCATCCGTTATCGGGTGAGCGGCCTGTACTAGAAAAAAACCTTCGATGCCGTCCTGCAAGTAGCGGGGCATCAACACCATACCATCAACTGAACTACGAATATCACCCGACTTGTCCGTGGCAAGCAACTCTCCCCGTTTCACTGGGTGGAAGTTTTTGTATCCAGGCTTCATCTTGAATCCATCGTCCTTAGCGGTGTAGTGCGTATGGACCAATTCCACAACTTGAAAAGGTGCATTGCTTTCTACCGCCAAGGTTCCTTGATACTGCTGCTGGACGTTTTCGGGAATACGAAAACCAAACGACTTGATGCAGTTGATTAACGCCATGATCGCTGCGTCAATCGATGCCGGGGCTTCGTGCTGTCCTGACTCGAAAATAACGGTTGTTGTCTCTACACCCAAATTGTCCTTTGTAAAATAGCTTAAGGTCATCCCTTTTACATCCGAGACAATCCCACGCACCACCGGGGCTCCTAATGTATTGGCGATTCGTTCACTCTCGGAGTCTGGCGATGTCACCGCAAAACAACCACCTGTGGCAGTGGTTGTGTGCAGATCAATGACAACGACCCTAGATGGGCGAAAGTGCCCAATCACTGATCGAACCGCTGATACCAATCCCCTGATTTCCCTATTCTCGACCTGACCATCATCAGGATGACTAAAAGCGTCCTTCACGCGTTGGGGTGTCAGGGTTCGATTTAGATCTTCATTAATCTGTCTTGTTTGTTTTTTCAGCGCCGTCACGTTTCCCTTTACTGCAACCAACGTCGGAAATCGGACCGCATCTCCCTTGGATTGAGCATTATTTAGTAACCCAATGAGGCGCTCCATCGCCACTACTCCAGCCGGTTCATTGCCGTGCATACCACCGATAGCAATAAAAGTGGTGCTGCCGGAGCCTCCATCAAAAATATCAACCAAACGATCGCTTTCTATATTCATACACAAACAGGGTAATTTGGTTAACAGAAGAGTGAATTCACAGCAAATATCAAACCTCACCCAGAAGACAACCTAAAGACTTACAAGCCTAAAGGCCTATCCAACGCGCGTCCTCGTTTTACTAACTGTTGTCTCGATTTCCTGGCGAGTCGGTAAATCAGCACCAACCCTTGAGCAGGTAATACTAGCAGCAGTTGCCGCAAGACTACCGATAGCGTGCAAACAATCAGCGTCCAATTGTTCATCCCACCGCCCCTGGTCGTTCATATCAAGTTCAACTAGGCGGTCCAGCAGTAGCGCCTGAAACGTATCCCCCGCTCCAACGGTATCAACCACATCCGTCTTCGGTGAAGACACATTAACTCGGTCTTTAACACTCAATAGCGTTGCACCATCAGACCCTCGAGTCAATACCGCTAATTTCACACCCTGAGATAACCATTGATCAAGTACGTCGTCAGGCTGTTTATCTGGATACAACAAGGACATATCCTCGTCGCTTAGTTTGATCACATCGACGAATTCGATGAACTTCTGTATCCTACTACGCCAGATCTCAAGGTCTTCTTCTACCGTCGGGCGAATATTGGGATCAAGCGAAATTATTCGCTTTCCCGCCTCTCTAGCGGCAAGGGCATAAAATGAATCTGCGGTAGGGGGCACAACAATTGAGTATGAACCGAAATGGAGGCAACGAGCTGCAGAGAAATCTTTCTCGACGTCACCAAGCTCAACTGATCGATCAGCCGCGCCTTCGCCATAAAACACATAATCTGGTGCGCCATTTCGATTATGCTGAACGAACCCCAAGGTTGTCGGTGCCTGCTTACGACTAACAAATTGGGTCGATACGTTCTCCGCATCCAGCACATTGATCAGACGATCACCAAGTAAATCCGTTGAGACACCAGTGACCAATGCGGCGTTGTTCCCAAGTCGCGAAAGACCAATGGCAACGTTGAACGGAGAACCGCCCACCTTTGCTTCGAATGGCACAGACGTTGCATGCAGAGGCACACTATCGTTAATAAAGACATCAAACAGCGCTTCGCCGCAAACTATAAACATTTGACCACCTAGGGTTGATTTCTGAGCAAGGTTATTGGAAATACAGATCATCGAAAATTAGTCGAATCGAGAACAGCTTAGCCGTCGGTAATTACTCGGCGTCATGCCTTTAATTTCCATGAAACGCCGATTAAAATTTGCAACATTGTTGAAACCGACCTCAAAGCAGATTGTGCTGATATATCGATCAGACTCCATCAACATTTGACATGCTTTGTTTATGCGAATTCGATTTACAAAGTTCGTAAACGTATTACCGGTAGCACGTCGAAAATATCGAGAGAACTGGCTTTCTGTCATCTTCCAGCGGCGAGCAAGATCCGCCATGGTGAACTGAGATGAATAGTTACCCGTGACAAAATCCACTACTTCGCTGATTTGCTGGAGGGAAGCGTCATCGTCATAGCTTTGGAGCTGCCGGCTGGATAACAGTTGATAGTCTTGGTGAACCGCTAGGGTTGAAAGTAGCTGTAGAAAAATACTGAATCTAATCAGACCCGTTGATCCTTTAATTCGATCCATGTACTTCCCAGCCAATTCCCCCATCCCATAAAACTCAACGCCGTACCGAGCCCGATCCAAAAGGGGCATGGTCTCACCTAATTCAGGTAACACTTTACTCGCATGTCGAATAGGCTTGTCGGGAAACAGAATCACACGATCCCTGATTTCAACCCCAGGCTCTAGCATGTCAGTGGATATCCAGTTATGGGGCAGCCTAGGGCCAGTGATGACTAGATTACCGGGTTTGAATTGGCCTATATAGTCACCAACAAAGAGCTTACCACTGGTTTTGACAATCAGATGCAATTCGTATTCTTCGTGGTAATGCCAACGAATCAGGGGGTTGGGCGCTCCGTGTTCAAGGCACCGAATCGTGTGGAAAGAACCTTCTGGCTCATAACCAAGATCTGGATTTCGCTGAAAATCCTGTTCCCACTCGGGAGGCTTTGAAGGGCTGAAATGCTTCACGAAAAAATATCCAGATGCTTATTGGCTAGCATTAACCGGACTGCAGTCGCACTGATTCTGACGCTGATAGCATTGATTCAATCATTCACCATTAGGCAGCTCAGCCATTGCAAGAATAACTACGCTTTCCTTGAGAAGACACTGTTTCCAGCTCATGTCGCCCTTTTTACACGACAGGTGCATCAATGGCTTCCTCCATCCCTGGATGAATATTTCCGCTAACAATGCGCCAACTCTGACCACACAGACCAAGAAGCTGCTGCAGATAGAACGCTTGGCAAGCGCGATAACACTCCCAGCCCTAAATGTAATTGATTGTACACTGCCTCTTCCTTCTTTCTAAACATCATGAATCGACCTGTTTCAGACATAGTGCTAATACTGGAAAGCGACTGCACGTCCACCAAGGCGTCACACATTCGATACTTCAGTTTCATTTAATTCCTATCGCCTTGTTAGCGAATAATTGGTGCCATTATGATACTAATTTGCTTTTTATCTTGAGAGAAGTATACAAATTTTCGTAAAAAAGCCAACATATTGAGCTAAGGACGTTACGATATACTGAGTCAGAGCTTCAATACCAAATTGTAAAAATACTACGCATTCCCAAGACAGAGTCCAGTATCAAGCATACGGTTCGAGAACCCCCACTCATTGTCATACCAACTCAACACACGAACAAGATTCCCTTCTAACACCCTAGTTTCGTTCAACGCGACAATGGAAGACTCAGCAGAATGATTGAAATCAACGCTCACCAAAGGCAGGTCTGACACCGATAGGACCCCACTCAGCTCCTTTGAAGACGCGTCACTCAGTAGCTGATTTACCTCCTCGGTGTGAGTATCTCGGGAAGCAACAAATGTCAAATCCACGGCAGACACATTAGGCGTTGGCACCCGAATCGAGGAACCATCCAGTTTTCCTTTGAGACGAGGCAATACCAAACCAACGGCTCGCGCCGCACCGGTTGACGTCGGAATCATCGACAAAGCCGCAGCCCTAGCCCGATAGGGGTCACTATGATTCGCATCCAACGTGGGCTGGTCGCCGGTGTAGCTGTGAATTGTTGTCATATACCCCTTGTCTATACCAATGGCAGCATCCAATACTTTCGCCACTGGGGATAGACAATTGGTGGTGCACGATGCATTCGAAACAATTTGATCCCCCGAGTTCAACGATTGGTGATTAACGCCATAGACAATCGTTTTCACATTTTCCCCTGCGGGAGCAGAGATCAGTACTTTACTCGAACCATTTTTCAGATGGCGAGAGGCCTGCTCTTTATTGGCAAAGAAGCCCGTGCATTCAAACACCACATCGACGTCATCCCACTTAAGTTTTTCGGGTTCTCGCTCAGAGCTGCAGCGAATACGGCGTTCCCCGACCTGTAACCACTCTTCACCGTGGCTGACGTCACCCTGAAACCGCCCATGTACGCTGTCATATTCAAACAGATGGGCTTGCATTGATACGGGGGCTAAGTCGTTAACCGCCACTACCTCTAGGTCCTGTCTGCCGGACTCAACCAGCGCTCGTAAAACATTGCGGCCGATGCGGCCAAATCCGTTTATTCCTACTTTAATCATTTTTTCACCCTTTATCAGTTTGATTTATTGTCAACACTCGACTAGCTCCCATTACGAGCATTCTCTAATTGTAATTTTAGTACATAAACTTAGGAAAAATTCAAAACTAGTGTAATTTTATTACAAATCAACCCATGGGCACTATTTGAATGAGTCCAAAGTGGATCAAATTGAGAATAAAAATCGATGGGGTCAACACAAGAAAACCACGCTCACTCTTTCCAACAAGGCCTAACAAGGCAGGACGCAACAGAACCGGGATTATTGCGAAACCCGTTTAGAGTTTTCTGGGCAACCGCGAGATGACCGGTTTCTATTCGAGTAGTGTGAACTCAAGCCAACCGGTCATGGTTTGTTTAGAAGTCCCTTAGATAAAATCCAATCGCAAACACTCACAAGATAGCGTGCGACGATTAATGGAAAATCATCGAGAGAATTTGAAGTCGATTGCTTTTCTGGCACGCTCGAGCTTATCCAATGTGCTGTCGCCTCCTTGGGTCGCTGCACCCACAGCTAGGATATCGAGCAAAACGATTTGACCAAGGCGAGATTTGATTGGTGAAAAGATATCACTGTCCTCGATCACATCAATGCTTAATGTCACATTAGAAAGGCGGGAAATAGGCGAATCAGCCGCTGTAATAGCAACTATTTTTGCACCGGAGTCCCTTGCAATCTGCAGCGTGTGGATTAGATCTTTGTTACGCCCCGATGCAGAAATTGCAATCACCAGAACATCTGGATCAAGCAATGCCGCCGACGCATGTTGGATATGAGAATCTGAATGCGCTATCGCAGGTTTTCCTAAACGAAAAAATTTCAGTTGTGCATCAACGGCAACCACACCCGACCCCCCTGAGCCATAAAACTCAACTCGACGACACGATAGATAATAGTCGATTGCTTTGTCCACCGCGGTATAGTCCAGTTGCTCTTTGATTTGAACCAGCGAGGCGATGGTCGAGTCGATGATCTTAGTGGATAACTCTTTGCCAGAGTCCTCGGCAGAAACATCACGGTAGAAATAGGTGCCTCTGCTTGCCAAGCCTTTAGCAAGCAGCAACTTAAACTCACCAAATCCACTCACTCCCAAAGCACGACAAAACCGCATCACAGTGGGTTCACTCACCTGCGCCAACGCCGCCACGGCCTGTATGGAAGAAGACACAATACTATCAGGATCAGCAATGACCACTTCCGCCACCTTTCGCTCTGACTTACTCATTGATGACTTGGTACGAACGATCTTTTTTAGCATGATATTTTGGCGAAATTAAACGCGGATCCAACACTTGAAGTATAACGAGAAACCGAAAGTGGCTGGGCCTCAAAGCCCCCAACTTCAAGTGGCGACAGCCGTTAAGAAGCTCTACACCATTGGATGACTTGTCCTGATGATTCTAAAAAACACAGTTTAAGAAAGGGTTTTTCGATGCTCAAAAGCCTGTAGCGCGCAGCTTAGCCCGAATAACGCGGCGCCTTCTGTGAGAGATGATTCTGGATTATCCGAGATTGATACAGCAAGTTTAAGCGGAGATTGTTCGATCTGTTTTAAAACCATTGGTTGAATGTAACGTAAGAAGCCAGTTTCTCGAGAGCTAAGAATAATGTCATCTAGCCCCACCGCCGCATTAAGCGCTTGAATTGCGATCAACAAGTAGGTCACATATTGCTGAATTAGAGATTCTATTTGTCCTACATTTTCAACGTTATCGATATCGAAATGTGTTTCCTGAAAATTGCCGCCTAATCGTTTTATACCCTCAATGCAAATCCCATTAAGGCCAATAATAGACTCCAACGTTTGCAGTCCACGATCAGCTAGTGGAACCCGAATGTGCCCAATCTCTCCCGACCAGTTTTGCGATTTCCAGATATTATTGGCTAATGAAATCCCAGACCCAACGCCCTCTGAAACCAATAGATAACCATAGTTACTAGTGCGTAAAGCGGGTTGGGCCTTGGCCTCTGAGTAAAGCGCCAAATTGACATTATTTTCCAAAAATACCGCGTTTCCCAATTTAGCCGATGCCATACGATGAAATCGTTCACCAAGCAAACCAGGAAGTCTAGGGGCATAACGAATTTCATCACCCACGACCACCCCGGGTATCCCCATTGCAGTAGCAATGATGTTCGCATCCTTCGACAGTTTGTTTTTTAGATCAAAGATCACCTTAGTAATTGAGCTAACGACATCCGCCTCGCCCAATTCGCTGCTTATCAAGAAGTCATGAACCTGACTCATATTGCCAGCGTAGTCGCTCCACATGGCCGATATCGTCAAGTTAGAATCCGCAGTATCCAACACAACTCCAAACACATAACCCGCTTCGGGGTTAAGTTTTAACCCTCTAGAAGGTCTTCCGGGGCTTCTTTGGTCAACGCTCAGTATGCCTGTCTCAACAACAAGATTGTCCCTAATTAATTCTCCCACCACAGCAGACACCGTGGCGGGCGCTAGCTTCAATTGTTTGGCCAATGCCGCTCTTGAACAGCTTTTGCGTTGACGAAGCAGTCTCAAAATAGCGTCCCTATTGATTCGCCGGATAACGCTGGGGTTTCCGGTTTCCATTTCGGTGGCGTTGTTCATCAATACGTCTTAATTTTATTGGAAAGTAATCAGGGTTAGGCGAATTGCATTCAAAGTAAAGACAGGCAAGGCAAGATCATTCTTGTTCTTCGCTGGGTGAATCGACTGGGTGAATCGAAAAATGAGCCAAAGCTAAAACGCATTCTCGTCATACTAAGATCCACTTTCTCCGGCTGTTTACTCAAACTTCAATGGCTACTGTTGCTAAATCAGACCCTACATTTCTAATTAGAGCACCCACATCGGGGGCACAGCTTTCGCCAGAGTCGTGCCGCGAAATATGGTCGGGCAGAACTTCATGACATCGACTAATGAGCCACAATTTAGCCAAAAACGATGTATTTATATTGTATTTTTAATGAAAACAAATATACCACAGGGAGAACTCGGCATGGCACGGAAAACTCGAAAGGTAACCATGGAGCATGGCTTCGCATAACTAGAAAGTCAGAGATGAGGAGTCAAAATACGAAACGTTTACTTTCTAATTATTCTTATGTAGAATATTTAATTCGGAAAACGAATAAATTATTCTACACCTAATGGCTATCCACTACTTTATCAAGAAAAATGCTGATTCAAGCGTTTTGGTTGCAGATATTGGTGGTAGTAATGCACGTTTAGGATTATCTTGCTCCGGCGTATTGAGCGACGAGCTTGTATTTCCATGCGCGGAGTTCGACGGTGTCGAGTCCCTCATCGAACATTATTTTCTTGAGACCAACTTAACTGCAAAGAACGCAGTTATTGCGGTCGCAGCCACGGTGCTGTCTGACGATGTCGTGTTCACCAATTCGAACTGGCAATTCAGCATTCCAAAAATTACGCGTCGATTTGGGTTCTCCCAACTTCAGGTACTTAATGATTTTTCTGCACTCGCGTTGTCCATTCCTTTACTAAGCAGCGACCAGAAACGAAGAATTCATACCGGAAAGATAGATAATACGGTTGAAAAAAAAGAAACAACAAAAGGATTGATCGGCGCCGGGACCGGTCTGGGTGTTTCCGGGCTGATTCCCAGCGTTAATGGGTGGTTCCCGATTCAGGGAGAAGGAGGTCACGTGCGTTACGGCCCTATGGGAGAAAAAGAGAACAACCTATTTCCCATCATTTCACCAAGCACGTCTTATCTCTCCGCAGAGTCACTATTATGTGGCGCAGGGCTACTCCGATTATATAAAGGGCTTGCTACCTTGAATGGTGTCAACTCAATTTGGGAGGCTCCAGCAGATGTCGTGGCTCATGGCATAAATAGCAGTGACGCACTTTGTCATGAAACCCTGGATCTCTATTGCGGTATTTTCGGCGATGTCGCAGGAAACCTTGCTCTCACTTTAGGCGCAAGTGGAGGCATCTATATCGGCGGCGGCGTTGCTAATCACATGCCTGATTTTTTCTGCCAATCCAATACCTTTCGTAACCGTTTTGAAGACCGGGGCGCCCACACAAAAATGGTTAGTAGAATCCCCACGTTCCTAATTTCAGATACCAATGCAGCATTGATTGGCGCGTCAGTTGCATACCAAAGCCCGCACCTGAAAATTGGCATCACCCATTCAGGTATCTGATTGTGCAACCCTACGTCTGTAACTTCGGTTTAGTTTGAGTCATTATTGTCGTTCCACACGATATATCGCTTGTCGGCATTGCTCCATTCATCGTCAATCTCGACGAGAATGGCACTGACAAGCCTGAGTAAAGATGCGTCGTTCGGGAAGACCCGGACAATCCGGGTTCGCCGTTTAATTTCCTGCTGGATCGGACGCTCAATTCCATTCGTCGTTCTCATCTTTCGATGATGCGATTCCGGTAAATTGAACACGGTCAATCCTTCAGGAACGTTATCGAGCAGCCATTGCGATAGCTTCGAGCAGTCTGACTCGTAACGGGCCGCCAGTTGCTCCAACTGAGCGCGGGCAGATGCCTCGTCCGTCGCATTCCAGACCGAACGCAATTCGCCACCAATCCGGCTACGAACCTTTGCTGTCGGCGCATGATTGACCGCATTTTGTGCCAGGTGGAACTGACAACGCTGCCACGGTACACCCGGAAACACGGCACGCCTTGCCGCCTTCAAACCCGCGTGATCATCACTGGCAATGTAAGTGATGCCATGCATGCCTCGTTTCACCAACGACTGTAAAAACTCCCGCCAGTTGATCTCGGCTTCACTGGTGGCAATCTGCACACCCAGTACACTGCGTCTGCCATCCGGTAGTATTCCCACCGCACTGAGCACCGCGGCATCCACCACCTCATGATCCATCCTGACCCGTTCGTAACGCGCATCCAGTACCAGATAACGTATCTCGCCAAGACCACGATCCCGCCATACTGACAAGGCATCGTCCAGCAAAGCCGTTGCACGGGACACCTGAGTCGAAGATATTTTCTCAATACCGAACAGATCCAGTACCTTCTCCACACGGCGCGTACTGACACCACTAACGTACATCTGAGCCACACACAGCATCAACGCGCGCTCACTGCGTCGTCCCTGTTCCAGACTGTGCGGGTAAAACCCGGACTCACCGTGATTACGCGTCTTGGGTATCGACAGATTTAGCGTCCCAAGGGTCGTGTCCACCTGTTTGGGTTTGAATCCATTGGCATGGCCACGGCGATTATCACTGCGTTCATGGGGCACCGCACCCAGAAACTGGGATCGTTCGATCTGCATGGCCTGATTCATCATCGCGGTAATGACATCACGAAATGCCTGGGGGCCATGTTGAATCAATTGTTCCATCACTACTTCATATAGGTTAGGGTAATCAGGTTGGGTCATTGGGTTGCCTCCACATTTGCGTAAGTAACAAAAATGGAACGACTTGATGGCTCAACATTCAATACTAAAGCCTGAAAAACCGGCTTTGGCTTCGCTCTCTACGTTCACTCCGCCAAAGCCAATAGCGAAGCTGCAATAGAAAGCTAAATTACAGACCTCAGGGTACACTACCAAATATCTCTTTTTTACAAAAGCAATAAACAACACAACACATTGATGAGAGGAGTAGATATGAAATCAAAAAACAACATTCAACGTATAGTAAAAAGCTTGGTGCTTGCATCAACATTGGGATTGTCCAGTGTTGTAAGCGCCGGAGAAGTAGAAGTGCTTCACTTTTGGACATCTGGGGGCGAAGCGAAGTCCGCTGCTGCGCTGAAGGAGTTACTAGAAGCGAAAGGGCATCAGTGGAGAGATTTTGCTGTTGCTGGCGGCGGCGGTGATGCGGCCATGACCGTACTTAAGTCTCGCGCTGTTGCTGGTAATCCACCCACCGCCGCACAAGTAAAAGGCCCTTCAATCCAAGAGTGGGGAAATGAAGGAGTATTAGCGAACGTTAGCGCCGTTGCAGCAGAAGGCGATTGGGATAACCTGTTACCTAGCGTCGTTGCAAACGTGATGAAATACGAAGGTGATTATGTCGCCGCTCCCGTCAATGTTCACCGCGTAAATTGGCTATGGGCAAACCCTGCAGTTTTCGAACAAGCGGGTGCAGCGCTTCCTAACACTTGGGATGAGTTTTTTGATGCTGCTGACAAAATCAAAGCAGCGGGACTTATCCCTTTTGCTCATGGGGGTCAGCCTTGGCAAGATTTCACTGTATTCGAATCCATTGTACTTGGTACCGGCGGTGCAGATCTTTATAACAAGGTATTCGTTGAACTGGACGAAGCATCGATGAAAAGCGATGGCATGAAAAAGTCGTTCGAAATCCTCCGCCGCCTGAACGACTATACCGATGCGGGCTCTCCTGGTCGCGACTGGAATGTGGCTACGGGGATGGTTATTGAAGGCAAAGCTGCAATGCAGGTGATGGGTGACTGGGCGAAGGGTGAATTCACCAATGCCGGAAAGATGCCAGGTAAAGACTTTGTGTGTATGGCCGCCCCAGGCACCGCAGATGCATTTACTTTCAACATCGATAGCTTTATCTTTTTTGATCAATCAGACAGTGGAGCGCGTGACGCACAGAATGCCCTTGCTGCTACCATTATGGAACCAGAGTTTCAGCAAGTGTTTAACGTTGCAAAAGGCTCCATACCTGCTCGTCTTAACATGCCCAGAGAACCGTTTGACGCATGTGCACTAACTTCCATGGATGATTTCGTGAAGACAGCAGAAACCGGTGGTTTGGTTCCAAGTGTCGCCCATGGTATGGCTGCTTACAGTGCGGTCGCTGGTGCGATGTCAGACGTGGTTACCAAATTCTTCAACAGCGATATGTCGGCAGAAGATGCAGTTGCCGCTTATGTTACTAACGTAATGGAAGCGAAGGCATCTTTATAGTCACTTATAAGGACATGCCCTAAATTGGGCATGTCCTTAGGTTTCATTGCGTACACCACATACCCGGGCAGAATATTCGCCACCGTGCTGGAAAGAACGAGATTTAGACTATGACAAAGAACTCGAAAGCAGATCCGAAACTCTCTTCGAGGTTCGCCGACATGCTGCCAAAGATTGTGGTTGCGCCGACTTTTGCCATGGTATTGGTTTTCGTTTATGGGTTTGTTATCTGGAATGCCTGACTTTCTTTTACAAAATCTCGTCTTCTACCAAATTACAGATGGGATGGGCTCAAGGCATACGAGCGTTTGTTTAGTCTTGACCGATGGGACGTAGCCTATACAAACCTAATCAAATTCAGCGTCTGTTTCATTATTCTCTGTGTTCTGATTGGACTCTTCCTTGCCATCCTACTTGACCAGAAAATCAGAGTCGAGGGCGCACTTCGCGCGATGTACCTCTACCCCATGGCCTTGTCATTCATCGTGACCGGCACAGTTTGGAAGTGGATATTGAACCCTGAATTTGGTGTGGAACGGATTGTTCAAAATCTAGGGTTTGAATCATTTACCTTTGATTGGTTAGTTAATCCCGAAATGTCAATTTATACCGTCGTCATCGCCGGTATTTGGCAATCCAGCGGATTCGTCATGGCGCTCTTTCTCGCTGGGCTACGAGGCATCGATAACCAAATTATTCATGCCGCGTCGATAGATGGAGCGAGTTTGCCCACCATATACTGGCGCATCATCATTCCAGGTTTAAGGCCTGTGTTTTTCAGCGTTCTGATCATCCTTTTACACATTGCGATCAAGAGTTTCGACCTAATTATTGCATTGAATAACGCCGGACCGGGCTATTCTTCAGATGTTCCCGCGACATTTATGTACACCTATTCGTTTTCAAGAGGTCAAATCGCGATCGGTTCCGCTAGCGCAACCATTATGTTAATGGTCATCATTGCCATCGTGGTCCCCTATCTTTATTCCGAGCTACGGAGCGAAAAACATGCGTAAGTATTTCGACAACCGTCGACTCGGCCGAATTTTCATCTATACCATACTTGCGCTTTTCGCCGCATACTCTTTATTCCCGCTTTACATCATGGTCATTACGTCATTTAAGACCATGGCCGAAATCCGCGGCGGTGGTATTCTACTACCACCGGGAACTTTGAATCTTGAATCCTGGACCATCGCTTGGTCAGGCAGTGGGGAATGCACCCAGGGTGTCGCGTGCACAGGTATGAAGGGATACTTTGCCAATACACTTCTCATGGTAATCCCAGCTGTTGGGATTTCTACACTACTCGGGGCCTTGAACGGGTATGTATTAACCAAATGGCGATTCAGAGGAAGTAATCTACTGTTTGGAATGTTGTTGCTTGGGTGTTTTATCCCGTTTCAGGTCATTCTCCTTCCCATGGCTCAAGTGCTTGGTCAGCTCGGGCTGTCTGGTTCTTTGGTGGGTTTGACCTTTGTTCATGTGGTTTATGGACTCGCTTTTACGTCATTATTCTTCCGCAACTACTACATCACCGTCCCTTCAGAACTGATACAGGCTGCCAGAATTGACGGTGCTGGGTTTTGGCGTATCTTCTTGCGAATTATCTTGCCCATTTCCGCCCCGGTGTTTGTGGTTTCAGTCATCTGGCAGTTCACACAAATATGGAATGACTTTTTGTTTGGCGTTGTGTATTCGGACAGTCAATCTCAACCGATCATGGTTGCCCTCAACAACCTCGTGAACACTTCAACCGGTGTTAAACGATACAACGTGGACATGGCTGGTGCACTGATCGCGGGTCTGCCAACCCTGATTGTCTATGTGATTGCGGGCAAATTCTTTGTCCGTGGCTTGACGTCCGGTGCTGTCAAAGGGTAGCGACTTGTACCGACAGTCTTTGACAATGCAATCAATTCATCATAATCCGATTCAACTTGGAGCATAACTCATCCGATGCAACCCCTCGTTATAAAAAATGTAACCAAATCGTTTGGCTCTTTAAACATATTGAAGAACATCAATCTGAGTGTTGGCGCTGGGGAATTTCTGATTCTGGTGGGGCCCTCGGGCTGTGGAAAGTCCACACTGCTTAGCATCATAGCCGGACTTGAAAACCCAACCGCTGGAGAGATACATATAGGCGATCGAAACGTCACCGATATCCCTCCTAAAGATCGAGACATTGCGATGGTTTTTCAGTCCTATGCTTTATATCCCAACATGAGCGTCAGGAAGAACATATCTTTCGGCTTAGAAATACGAAAAACCCCTAAAAATGAGATCAGTCAAACCATTGACCGTGTTGCGAAACTACTCCAAATGGAACACTTACTTGATCGCAAACCCTCTCAACTATCCGGGGGACAACGACAACGGGTCGCAATGGGTAGAGCCTTGGCGAGAAACCCCAGTTTATTTCTGTTTGATGAACCACTAAGCAATCTAGATGCGAAACTGCGAGTAGACATGCGCGCTGAAATCAAAAAGCTCCATAAATCCATGGGGACCACCATAGCCTATGTAACCCATGATCAAATTGAAGCCATGACCCTCGGAGACCGCATTGCGGTCATGAACGAGGGAGTCATACAGCAATTTGGTTCACCCCAAGAAGTGTATGACGAACCCGATACCCTGTTCGTTGCCGGCTTCTTAGGGTCACCCTCCATGAACTTTATTCCAGCCACCATTTCCACTGATGGCAAAAGACTGTCGCTCAGGTAGTGTACCCTGAGGTCTGTAATTTATTTCTTTAGCGATGTTCGTTTGGCTTAGGCGAAGTGAGCGTAGCGAACGAAGCCAAAGCCGGTTTTTCTGGATTAGGTGTTGAATGTTGAGCCATCAAGTCGTTCCATGTTTGTGACTTACGCAAATGTGGAGACAACCCAATGACCCAACCGGATTACCCTAACCTATATGAAGTAGTGATGGAACAATTGATTCAACATGGCCCGCAGGCATTTCGTGATGTCATTACCGCGATGATGAATCAGGCCATGCAGATCGAACGATCCCAGTTTCTGGGTGCGGTGCCCCATGAACGCAGTGATAATCGCCGTGGCCATGCCAATGGATTCAAACCCAAACTGGTGGACACGACCCTTGGGACGCTAAATCTGTCGATACCCAAGACGCGTAATCACGGTGAGTCCGGGTTTTACCCGCACAGTCTGGAACAGGGACGACGCAGTGAGCGCGCGTTGATGCTGTGTGTGGCTCAGATGTACGTTAGTGGTGTCAGTACGCGCCGTGTGGAGAAGGTACTGGATCTGTTCGGTATTGAGAAAATATCTTCGACTCAGGTGTCCCGTGCAACGGCTTTGCTGGACGATGCCTTGTCAGTATGGCGGGATCGTGGTCTTGGCGAGGTACGTTATCTGGTACTGGATGCGCGTTACGAACGGGTCAGGATGGATCATGAGGTGGTGGATGCCGCGGTGCTCAGTGCGGTGGGTATATTGCCGGATGGCAGACGCAGTGTACTGGGCGTGCAGATTGCCACCAGTGAAGCCGAGATCAACTGGCGGGAGTTTTTACAGTCTCTGGTAAAACGGGGGATGCACGGCATCATCTACATTGCCAGTGATGACCACGCGGGCCTCAAAGCAGCGAGACGTGCTGTGTTTCCGGGGGTACCGTGGCAGCGTTGTCAGTTCCACCTGGCACAAAATGCGATTAATCATGCGCCGACAGCAAAGGTTCGTAGTCGGATTGGTGGTGAACTGCGTTCGGTGTGGAATGCGACGGACGAGGCATCTGCCCGCGCTCAGTTGGAGCAACTGGCGGCCCGTTACGAGTCAGATTACTCAAAGCTGTCGCAATGGCTGCTCGATAACGTTCCTGAAGGACTGACGGTGTTCAATTTACCGGAGTCGCATCATCGAAAGATGAGAACGACGAATGGAATTGAGCGTCCGATCCAGCAGGAGATTAAACGGCGAACCCGGATTGTACGGGTCTTCCCGAATGAGGCATCTTTACTCAGGCTTGTCAGTGCCATCCTCGTCGAGATTGACGATGAATGGAGCAATGCCGACAAGCGATATATCGTGTGGAACGACGATAATGACTCAACCTAAATCAAAGTTACAGACGTAGGGTTGCACAATCGTCGCTCACTTCTCAGGCGGAAGAAAAACACTTTCCTGCTAGTTTCAAACGCCAGGAGTCAATGGAAGCCTACCGTGGAAAGCAAGTCATCGCAGGTATTCGCCCTGAATACTTTCATAATAAAACTCAACAGGACGACGAGTACATGACTATCCACACAGAGATTCAGGAGCTTACCGGTGCCGACTTGTTGGTCCATACCGAATTAAATCGCACACCTGTGATTTGTCGCTGTCACCCGGGCTCAATCGAATCCGGTAGTCACAAAATGGAAGTGGGAATTAACGTTCAACGTATTGTCTTTTTTGACCCAGATACAGGGAGCCGCATATAACCATTCTTCTTTTTTACCCATGAGAGTTGACGAAAACCACCCCTTCTACTCAAGACGAACTCTGAATTTCCCTTTCACCCCCTATTGACCGCCTCGGCTCTAATTGTGCTGTTTTGTGGTATAATTAATTCGGAAACAATACTAAATAAACTAAGCGCCGTACACGACTACAACCAATGTACTGTGCTTAATCATTCTAGGGCCAGTTAATAAGCAATGGAGTATTGGCATTTTCAGATTCCGTATCAGGATGGCTGGGAGTGATTTGCTACCATTCTTTCTTAGTAAATTAAAAAATGAAATAAATGTGCTTTATTCTTAACACCAAGATCAAATTGTTTGATCAGCACTTATATTTGTTCGTTAGTTAAAGGTGTAGTTCTGGAGATAAATTCACAATGCCACTGATATTTTAAACTCGGTTTTTTGATTTTTGATACTACTCAATGAGGATATGAATGAAGGCATGTTAATCCATTTGCTAACTATGATTTTGGTAATGACATAACCACGTTGACTACGACAGAAACGCGGAAACCACCGGCAAGGGCGACGCTATTTCTGACGGTCTTGGAACATCACTTAGCAAATTGTTCATGTACTAAGTTACAGATTTGGGTTTTCTTTTTGAGATACCTTCTGAACGTTTATCGACACTAGGACGTGTCCATTTTTCCCCATCGTATAATTTGTCTCAAAATTTCGCAGAAATACATAACCCCAAGAAGCTGTATCGCGAATTGGGTTACCTTATTTGTTTTGTTGAATACAACCTTATTCAGGTTAATATTCTGTTTTAACTTCGCTCCTCTTAAACAAGGGGAGACCTCTTGAGGAACCGCTATTCCTCTCCAATGCGTTCTTTGGAAACCAAGGTCCATCGCTATGACACACAAAATCATCCCCGTCCCGGCCTTTGACTACTTTGTTTTCGGTGCCACCGGAGACCTCGCACAACGAAAACTGCTGCCGGCACTTTATTATCGATTTATCGATGGCCAGATCCCGCAGTCAGCACGGGTGATTGGCTGCTCTCGTTCGAAACTCGATACCCCAGGGTATCGACAACTAGCCGCTAATGCCATACGTGATCAGGTGAAACCAGACTATCTGGATGCGAAACTACTTGAAGACTTTCTGTCTATTATCAGCTATCAGAAAATTGATGTTAGCGATCCAGAATCGTGGTGTAGTTTCGCCAGTGTGATAGAACAAACAGACCAAACTAACAGAGTCATTGTGTTCTATTTGTCCGTGGCACCAAGCTTATTCATGCCGATCATCAATGGCCTAAAACAACACAATCTCCACAATAATGCACGTTTGGTTGTCGAAAAACCACTAGGGCTCGACCTTGAAAGCGCTAAGAATCTGAATACCATTTTGTTAGACGCCTTTGAAGAAGATCGAATATATCGAATCGACCATTATCTTGGTAAAGAGACCGTGCAGAACTTGATGGCGCTACGTTTCGCAAATTCACTCTTCGAACCACTGTGGAACAGCCGATATATTGCAAACGTTCAGATCACCGCTGCTGAGTCCATCGGTATGGGCGGTAGGGAAGAATACTATGACAAGTCCGGCGCAATGCGCGATATGGTACAAAACCATTTGTTGCAGCTACTATGTTTAAGCGCAATGGAGCCCCCCATCTCTTATGATGCCAATGGCATCCGAGATGAAAAACTGAAAGTACTACGTAGCCTGCAACCCTATTCGGGAAGTGACGTTGGACGCAATACGGTACGCGGCCAATATTTATCAAATGATCGGCATCTCTCGTATCAACAAGAAGCGAAAAACCCAAATTCAACCACCGAAAGCTACGTCGCAATAAACGTGGGCATTAACAATTGGCGGTGGTCTGGCACTCCCTTTTACCTTCGAACAGGCAAACGACTACGAACCAACATGACGGAAATCAGTTTTGAGTTCCGTCATGTTCCCCACTCTATTTTTGGTGGTCTAGACACCCCTACCAAACCGAATGCTATGGTGATTCGTTTGCAGCCTGATGAACGAATTGACCTTGAAATTATGACCAAGGAGCCTGGCCCTGGGGGGATGCGTCTTCGACAATCCATCTTAGATGCAACATTCGACAGTAAAACAAATCAGTCCTTCCGTATGCCTAGAGCTTATGAACGATTGCTACTGGACGTGGTGCGGGGGGATCAAACACTGTTTATGCGAGGCGATGAGGTCGAAGCGGCATGGGCTTGGGTTGACCCGATTATTGAAGCTTGGCAGGCCTCTGGAGAAGCCCCCGAAACCTATGAAGCATTGAGCCAGGGGCCAGCAGGCGCATTCGAATTAATCGCGCAAGCGGGACATCGATGGAGAACAATACAATGAAGTTAACTACCTTTAGAGACAATGCCGCCCAAGCTCATGCTTTGGCCGAACGCTTAGTCGGAGACATGAGGCGTTTGCTGAAGAAAAAACAACGGGTCACGCTCTGCTTGCCCGGTGGAACCACACCGGGATTACTGTTTGATGAGCTCAGTAAAATGGAACTTGATTGGAAAAATGTCCATGTATTACTTAGCGACGAGCGATGGGTTAGTACAGCCACTGCCCTATCGAATGAAGCGCTATTAAGAAACAGGTTAGCTTGCAATGCCGCTCAAGACGTGAACATTGTTTCTTACTACAGCGAAGCAGGTTCGATGGAATCGACCATCGCCGGTCTTAATGAGCAGCTTGGAGAGTGGATGCCCCTGGATTTATGCGTATTGGGCATGGGGCTGGATGGACACTTTGCATCGTTGTTTCCAGACATCATCGAATTGGAGGCTCATTTGGACCCCAACGGAAAAAGTGGGCTTATCGCGGTTGACTCCACGAGTCAACCTGTCATGCGCGTCAGTTTGACCTTGGCGGCGCTGGCGAGCGCGGAAAGTCACTATCTACTCGTTCGTGGCTCAGACAAAAAGAAGGTATTGGAAACCGCAGCTTTGGCCTGTGATCTTTCCCTACCAATTAGCCATCTATTAGCGGCATGTCCAAAGATTGAAATCTACTATGCTTAGCAGCAACAAATAACATGGAACAGAATTTGCACCCGACAATAACTGAAGTCACTCAACGAATCATTCAACGCAGTGTTCCCACTCGTGGCGACTACATGGCGCGAATGACCCAAGAAATAGAACAAGGCGTAAAAAGATCATCCTTGTCCTGCGGCAACATGGCTCATGCTTGCGCCGCAGCGGAGTTGAAAGAAAAATTACTTTATGTAAACGAACAAAGCCCAAACATTGGGATCGTGACCGCCTATAACGACATGTTATCAGCTCACCAGCCCTACAAGGATTATCCTGATCATATTAAGCGAATTGCCATAAAACAAGGGGCAACTGCCCAAGTTGCCGGCGGCGTACCCGCCATGTGTGACGGCGTCACTCAGGGCCAAAATGGGATGGAGTTGTCATTATTTTCCCGGGATGTCATCGCCATGTCGGCAACCGTCGCACTATCCCATCAATGTTTCGATGCGGCAATTTTTCTCGGTATCTGTGACAAAATCATCCCCGGCCTCACCATTGCAGCCGCGTCATTTGGTCACCTACCGTCCATCATGATCCCTGCTGGCCCAATGACGTCAGGGCTGCCCAATGAAGAAAAGTCTGAATCCCGAAAGGCCTATGTCGCTGGGAAAATTGATAAATCAGAATTGCTAAAAGCAGAAATGGCCTCTTACCACAGTCCAGGCACTTGCACCTTTTACGGAACTGCAAACACCAACCAATTAATCATGGAGATCATGGGCTTGCAGTTACCTGGTTCAAGCTTTGTAAACCCGATGACCCAGAACCGCGAAGCCCTAACAATCGCTGCGGTAGAACAACTTCTCACCTTAGTAAAATCTGGTAACGAATTCACGCCGGTGTGTGAAATTCTCAGTGAAAAGAACTTCGTCAATGGGATAGTTGGGTTATTGGCATCCGGCGGCTCCACCAACTTGGTTATCCACATGGTCGCCATGGCTCGTGCAGCCGGAGTTATTCTGGATTTACAAGATTTCTCTGATCTCTCTGCGATCGTGCCCATGATCAGCCGAGTTTACTCTAACGGATGGGCGGACATTAACGCATTTCAAGACGCTGGGGGAATGCCGGTTTTCATTGCGCAATTGTTAGAACACGGTTTGCTTCACCGAGATGTGACCACAGTAGCGGGAAAAAGTCTTGAAGACTACACTCGAGTACCGGAAGTCGTTCAAGGAAAAACTCAATGGAGCATTCAAAAAATTCAAAGCAGCAATCCCGATGTGTTGGGCTCCGTCGAACGACCCTTTGCAAAAACTGGCGGTTTGGTAGTTCTGGATGGAAACATTGGTCGTGCCGTGTTTAAAACGTCATCGCTAAAACCGGAGCAAATGATTGTGAATGCCCCCGCCAAGGTCTTCCACTCTCAGCAACAAGTGATGGATGCGAGCAAAAGCGGAGAATTGGATTGCGATCTGGTCTGTGTTGTATGCTTCCAGGGCCCTAAGGCAAACGGCATGCCTGAGTTGCATAACTTGCTGCCGATGTTGTCGAACATTGAAGCCAAGGGATTTAAGGTCGCACTGGTTACCGATGGTCGAATGTCCGGCGCATCAGGCAAAATACCTTCTGCGATCCATGTTTCCCCAGAAGCAGCAAGCGGTGGATTGATCGGGGCGATTCGAGATGGTGATATCATCACCATAGATGGCAATCGAGGAACGTTATCAGTGAACGCCAGCGATTTAAGCGATAGAGCAAAGACCACCACGGACTTATCGGCAAACCAAATTGGATGCGGTAGAGAACTTTTCACTGGCTTTCGTGATCGTGTAGGCAGTGCTGAAGATGGCGCCAGCGTTCTTTTCTAACGACAAGAGAATCAGCAATGACCCCTAAACAAGCTTCAACGACTATTCTAGAAATTGTATCAAAAATTGATGTTATTCCAGTGATTGCAACAGACGATGTTCTTGCATCCGTCGACCTTGCCAAGTCACTGGTAGACGCTGAAATGCCCGTCATCGAAGTTACCCTTCGCACCCCGAATGCACTTAAGGTCATCGAAAAAATGGCCTCAGTGAATGGCGCGATAGTTGCAGCGGGCACGGTATTGGACGAAGCTCAATTGGTAGCTTGCAAGGAAGCCGGAGCCAGTTTCGCCGTCTCTCCCGGCAGTACTCAGTCTTTAGTTGTGGCGAGTCAGCGCCATTCAATGCCGCTCTTGCCCGGTGCTGCCACTGCGAGTGAAATCATGTTCTTATCGGAGAAGGGTTTTCATTTTCTGAAATTTTTTCCCGCTGAAATTAACGGCGGCGCTGCAGCACTAAAAGCGTTGGGGGCGCCCCTGCCCCACGTTTCTTTCTGTCCCACAGGCGGGGTAAATGCAAGCAATATAGCGGATTATCTGGCGTTGACGAACGTTGCCTGCGTTGGTGGGTCTTGGATGATAACCAGCGAAGGTTTACAAACCTGATTGAGTAGTGAAGCCGTATTCTATCGCGGCTTCACTATGACGAGACGCCTTAATATATTTCGAAGTGCGCAGTACGTGGTTTGTTTCCGCAAATTGAAGTGATATCTTGGGGACAAGCAGACAAGCAAATCACTAAATCCATCTCCGCACGCAAAACTATATAGTCTCCTTTTTTTGTCACCGGAGGATTCGGTTTAATTGTACCATCCAGCTCTACCGGCGTGTTTTGCCACAAATTAAACGGCGACGGCAGCCCCACAGGTTTACACCCAACATCAACCATAGCCTCCCAAAAATTATCGGTGCAATTTCGATGATAATCTTTACATCCTAGCAATTCGTATCGATATCGATCACACGCAGCGAGCAACGTATCGTGGGTGCCGCTGGCTGAGTCTTCGATAATTTTCAAAAGGTAGTGTACCCTGAGGTCTGTAATTTATTTCTTTAGCGATGTTCGTTTGGCTTAGGCGAAGTGAGCGTAGCGAACGAAGCCAAAGCCGGTTTTTCTGGATTAGGTGTTGAATGTTGAGCCATCAAGTCGTTCCATGTTTGTGACTTAAGCAAATGTGGAGGCAACCCAATGACCCAACCGGATTACCCTAACCTATATGAAGTAGTGATGGAACAATTGATTCAACATGGCCCCCAGGCTTTTCGTGATGTCATTACCGCGATGATGAATCAGGCCATGCAGATTGAGCGGTCTCAGTTTCTGGGTGCCGCCCCTCACGAACGCAGCAACGACCGTCAGGGCCATGCCAATGGATTCAAACCCAAACTGGTGGACACGACTCTTGGGACACTGAATTTGTCGATACCCAAGACCCGTAACCACGGTGAGTCCGGGTTTTATCCACAGTGTCTGGAACAGGGACGGCGTAGTGAACGTGCTTTGATGCTGTGTGTGGCAAAGATGTACATCAGCGGGGTCAGTACTCGTCGTGTGGAGAAGGTGCTGGATCTGTTTGGTATTGAGAAGATCTCCTCCACTCAGGTGTCTCGTGCGACGGCCCTGCTGGACGATGCTCTATCGGTTTGGCGTGACCGGGCCCTTGGAGAGATTCGGTATCTGGTACTGGATGCGCGTTACGAACGGGTCAGGATGGATCATGAGGTGGTGGATGCGGCGGTGCTCAGTGCGGTGGGTATATTGCCGGATGGCAGACGCAGTGTACTGGGCGTGCAGATCGCGACCAGTGAAGCGGAGATCAACTGGCGGGAGTTTTTACAGTCGCTGGTAAAACGGGGGATGCACGGCATCATCTACATTGCCAGTGATGACCACGCGGGCCTCAAAGCAGCGAGACGTGCTGTGTTTCCGGGGGTACCGTGGCAGCGTTGTCAGTTCCACCTGGCACAAAATGCGGTCAATCATGCGCCGACAGCAAAGGTTCGTAGTTGGATTGGTGGTGAACTGCGTTCGGTGTGGAATGCGACGGACGAGGCATCGGCCCGCGCTCAGTTGGAGCAACTGGCGGCCCGTTACGAGTCAGATTACTCAAAGCTGTCGCAATGGCTGCTCGATAACGTTCCTGAAGGACTGACGGTGTTCAATTTACCGGAGTCGCATCATCGAAAGATGAGAACGACGAATGGAATTGAGCGTCCGATCCAGCAGGAGATTAAACGGCGAACCCGGATTGTCCGGGTCTTCCCGAATGAGGCATCTTTAGTGCCATGGGTATTGATGACCTTGATGTGTTGACGCTTTTTAACAAAAGCGGCTTTAGCATGCCTTGCAGGAATAGTGATTTTGCAGATATTTTTGGGTGTTTTAACGTTAGCCATAACTTTCTTCATCATTAACTAAAGACATCAGCATTAACGTCTTGGCGAAGAAAAGACGAAGAAAAAAACAGACGAGAAAGCGCAGCTAATACCTATGGATGAACCACTAATCGATGAGCTTTTTGAGTCTATTTTTAATAACGCATTTCCTAGCCTAGCAGTGACGCTAAGGTCTCCAATAGTTTAACCTACCCGGAATCTACCACGATTTACAGAATCTCACTCAGGTTAGATCCACTTCTGAACAGGGAGGCGCAACAAAACAACGATGATGGATGACATTGTGAATATTCGATAGAATCTGATAGACGCTCAATAGTGAAATCTGCGCAATGCTTCAAATAAATAGACCCGTAAATATTCACAAGGCATACCATGCCCATGTTTATTTCGACGATAGCTCTTTAGATTTGGCAGCTCGCTTAACCGAAGAAGCTAGTAGCTGTTTTAAACTACAGCTAGGAAGAATTCACAAAAAGCCCATCGGGCCGCACCCGACCGGGAGCCGGCAGCTCATCTTTTCGAGCCAACAATTCGACCAATTGATCCCTTGGCTTGATCAGAATCGTTCCAATCTCTCCATTTTGATACACGGTTTGACGGGAAATGACTTGGAAGACCACACGGACTACGCCTATTGGTTAGGTGATCCAGTTAAACTGGATTTGTCCAAACTAGGTCCACCACCGAAGTAAATCAATCACAGCCAAAATCACACTACTTCGTCATAAAAGCCAACCCTGACGAATGCGACGACGTGATGGTCATCGATGGCTCCCTATCAGCCGACACGGAAGCCAGTCGTTTGGTGCTGCTGTCGTCCTTGAGAAGTGAAAGCAATGAGATGAAACCGCAAGACTTCAGGAATTCACTCCTTCAAATCTGCTAAAGTAACAGCCTAAACCCCGTGTAATAAGCCCGATTTAATCAACTCAAATCGACCCACCACATCCCATTACTGTAAAGCCAGTATCAAAAAACTAAAATGGCAATTGCGAACACCATTAAAGGCGACATCTTGGTTGTTGATGACCACGGTACGAATCGTTTAAAGATGAGTCTAGCGGCAAAGAACCTAGGACATACCGTTGACACCGCTGTTAACGGAATTGACGCGATGGAAAAAATCAGAACCCATGGCTTCGATTTGATTTTGCTGGATCTACTTATGCCGGAAATGGATGGCTTTGAAGTACTGGCGGAAATGAAAAAGAACCCCGATTTTCAAAGTATTCCCGTTATTGTGATTTCCGCAGTGGAAGAGATGGAAAGTGTCATCAAAGCCATCGAGCTTGGCGCTGAAGACTATCTCCCCAAAGCATTCGATCCGGTTCTCCTGAAAGCCAGGGTGAATTCCTGTCTAGAAAAGAAACGACTGCGGGATAAAACCGCACAACAACTTGCCATTACCAAAGAGTTATTCGGAAAGTTTGTGCCCGAACGGATAGCTGAGTCCATCCTTCAAGGTGAAGGGCATATCGAACCAGTCAACACCATCTCCACGGTTTTGTTCACGGACATTGAAGGTTTTACCACGATGTCAGAGGAGACTACTCCATCTCAGGTTGCCAAAATTCTCAATGAATATTTCCCAACAGTGATCGAGCCCATTAATAAACACGGCGGAATACTCAATCAATTTCTGGGGGATGCCATGATGGTGGTTTACAACGTGCCAATTAGCGACCCTTGTCATGCTGATGCCGCAATGAAAACCGCCCTCGACATTCACGATGTTACCCGAGGCAAACTGTTTGCTGGTCAATCACTAAGAACTCGAATTGGTATCTGCACCGGTGATGTGTTCGCGGGCAATATTGGCTCAGGGGATCGTCTCCACTACACCATCCATGGCGATGCCGTAAATGTTGCCGCACGGTTAGAGCAGCTTAACAAACAGTACAAGACCGATACCTTAGTGGCACAATCCACGGTTGACCAACTCCAAAATAGAGACGCTTACTCGTTATCGGCGATGGGAGAGATAGAAATTCGCGGTCACTCTGCAATGCGGACCTATTCTTTATCTCGCTAGGGAAATCTCATTCGATACCCATTCTATTGAGAAGGAACGTCTTTCGACACTTCAATCTTTTGACGTTTTTCGCACCACTAGTGTAGAGTACGAACCGTTACTTGATATTGGCCCAACGACTTGGAGTAATATCACATGCGGTGCGCCAAACTATTACCCGAGTGGTGCACAAGCCGGCTCCCAAACCAACACCAAAAGACGTCAGGTTTGCGCCACCAAGTCGCGCCCACTCAGAAAACCCTAGAGCAAAAAAAATGAAGCAACACAGATTTCTAGAAGTGGCCAGTCTGGCTGCCGACATGCAAGCCGGCGGCGCCCTCGCAATGCAACACGTCAACCAACAAGGCGGTGTGCTGAATCAGCAATACAAACTAATTTTCGCTGATTCAGCCTGTGACCCTGGAAAAGCGGTGGAAGCGGTGAAGCAATTGATTGAGGTGGAGAAAGTGAGTGCATTAGTCGGCCCCGTATGCTCTGGAGCAACATTGCGCCAAGCCCGCTCCGTTAGTATTCCAGCAGGTGTGGTGACACTTTCTGTTGCGTCTGCTTCAAGTTTGATTTCACGGCTTCGTGACAACGACCTGGTTTTTCGCACCGCCATTGCTGATCCTTTCAAAGGCGAGGTAATGGCTGAATACGCAATAGAAAATGGGATTAAAGAGATCGCTGTCAGCTTTTCCAACGACGCTTACAACTCCGGTATCGCTGAAGTTTTCAGGAAGGCGTTCAAGGCCAAAGGGGGAATTATCACGGCCAACCAAGTCCACCAAGCCAATCAATCTGATTATCGGCGGGAAGTAGAGGCACTCGTTGCCCGCTCAGAACACATTGCTTTATTTGCTTACTACGGCGCTAGCGGAACTCAGCTACTAAAAGATGCGTTCGCAACCAATAAAGTCGGGCAAGTCTTTGCAACGGATGGCATGCTTTCTCAGGACCTGATTGATGCATTGGGTGCGGAGGCGCTTTCATCAACCCGGATTTTCAATAACTCATCGAATGAAAGCCGTAAGGCATTTAAAATATGGAAAGATCATGCCGAAACAGCATCAATTCCCGCCAAAGGGCCCTTTGGCGCTAATTCCTATGATGCCGCATTCATGATAGCACTCGCTATTCAAGCCGTAGGTTCAGCGGATAAAGCAGGGATCTCCGCCGGTTTAAGAGCAATTGCCGGACCAATGGGCGAGGTGATCTTTCCCGGGGAGTTTGAGAAAGCAAAACACATCCTCAGTGAAGGTGGGAAAATAAACTATGACGGCGGTTCAGGGCCAGTGGATTTTGACAAAAACGGCGACGTCACTGGGTTCATCGGCGTCAGTCAGGTCAAAGATGGCGCTTGGGAATCAACACTATTTCATAAGTAACCACCCCGGCAATCCCAATACCTCTGGAGTCTGAGTTAATGCGTGGGTTATACAAGCTTTGGTATCGTTCGAGCGTACAGCTTAAGTTTTTATTGATCGTTGTGCCATTGACAGTTGTGCTGACGATGGTGGGCTTGGGGTTGGTGCAGCTAAATGCGAGCAACACCGCCACCCAACGTGCAATAGCACAATTTCATGCTGTGGGTACGAGCGCAGCCAATGCGCTTTCTGTGGAGTTCTGGAACTACAATGTGATTCACGCACAGGTCATTTTGGAATCACTGTTGCTGATCCCAAACGTACAACACCTCTCAACCGTCGAGCTCGCTGACGGAAAACCAGTAGAAGACAGCGGATTCCAATTTGAGCTCTCCCGACATCAGTCAGACTCAGAATTAGCGAACCCCATTCACATTGATTCGCACGCCATCCATGTGGTCCCATTTCCCATCGTAAACGGGACCAATACAGATACGCCAGAAGTGATTGGTGAGCTAAAAATTACTTATAGCTTACAAAGCTTACACGAAGAAAACGAGACTAAGCTATATCGTACGTTATTCGCTTCTCTACCCATTGCTTTGGCACTGATCATCGGCGTCGCTTTGGCACTAAGCCAACTAATTTTAAAGCCCATTCTCGCCGTAACACGCAGCTCAGAAGACGGGTCCAGCGATTCCACCGTTGACAGGGAATATGAGCCAATTCAATGGAAGTCCGGTGATCAGTTGGGAGTACTGGTTAGCGCCTTTAATGACCTTCGAATAAGACAGATAGAAAACACAAGGCAATTACAACACGAACAAGCGGAGCTTGAGCGAGGCGCGATAGAGCTGAAAAACCTATCAAATGTTGCCCAAGAAGCCCGGGATGAAGCGATTGCTGCCAACGCCGCGAAGTCACTCTTCCTAGCGGTGATGAGCCACGAAATCCGCACCCCAATGAACGGCGTCATAGGCATGAGCAATTTACTGCTAGACACCAATTTGGACGAAGAGCAAAGGGACTTATGTGTCACTGTCGTCAGCAGCGCTGATGCATTGCTAACGATCATTAATGACATTCTTGACGTTTCCAAGGTCGAGGCCGGAAAACTAGAACTTGAAGAAATCCCCTTTGATTTAAGAGAATGTATCGAAAACGCACTGGACGTCGTCGCAGCAAAGGCATCAGAGAAAAACCTTAACCTTGCTTACATACTGGAGGACGATGCACCAGAACATGTCACCGGCGACCCGTCCCGGGTAAGGCAGATTATTATTAACCTACTAAACAACTCCCTTAAGTTCACCATGGAGGGCGAAGTAACGCTGATCGTTAGGATGTCGGATGATGGCGAAAGACTACTGTTTTCTGTTCGCGACACCGGCATCGGCATACCTAAAGATAAAATCGGCGATCTCTTCCAATCATTTTCTCAGGTCGATGCATCAACAACACGCAAATACGGAGGCACGGGCTTGGGCCTTACCATTTGCAAACATTTAGTGGCACTAATGGACGGCGCTATCTGGGTTGAAAGTGAAGAAGGTGAGGGCAGCACTTTTCATTTTACCGCTCATTTAAAACCAACCCGGATGCCTAAACGATCGGTGATTGACCAACACGTTGTTCAATTGGAGCACAGTCGAATCTTGGTTGTTGACGACAATGAAACGAATCAACGAGTCATCAGCTTACAACTTAAATCATGGAACGCCGTCGTCACCATTTGCTCCTCTGCAGCGATGGCCCTTGAAAAGCTTAATCAGGCCCAAGAGTTTGATCTTTGTGTTCTTGACTTTCAAATGCCCGAAATGGATGGCCTGGAGCTTGGACTGAAAATCCGGGAGCAACCGAACGGCAAAACCCTTCCACTCATTTTGTTTAGTTCCGTCGGTCACATTGATAGTAACGTAAGAGAACGAGTAGAACAGGTTGGGTTCTATTGTGTTCTTAACAAACCACTCAAACAAATCCCTTTTTTCACTGCCGTCCTCGGTGCATTATCGAGTAGGGCACTCAAACCCGATCAGTCTATGTCAGCCGAAAAAAACCCCACAGTATACGATTCAACCGTCGCCGAAAAATTCCCGCGAAACATCCTACTTGCCGACGACAATGCCACCAATCGAAAGCTTGGCGTATTGATGTTAAAGCGGTTGGGATACGTGATAGATTTGGCAAATGACGGTCAAGAAGCCATCGATGCTTGCGCAAAAAATCAATACGACATTATATTCATGGACATTGAGATGCCCGAAGTGGACGGTTTTGAAGCAACCCGGACAATTAGGCAAAAGTATGACAGACCGACGCTAAGCATTGTCGCGATGACCGCCAATGCCATGCGCGGCGCAAGAGAAGAATGCATCGCCGCGGGCATGGATGATTACATCGCCAAACCCATCAAATTGGAAAACCTCATCCGGGCTTTGAAACTACAATCCACGACATTCAATACCATAGACCCCGCTGAAGAAACCGAGGGCCAACCGAATCAAGTTGACGTATCCGCCATTGATGGCTTACTAGAGATGATCGGGGGAGATCAGGAGGCCATCGTCGAGCTCATCGATAGCTATCTAACCGAAGGCCCCAATCTGGTTAATGAACTCAAAACGGGACTCGCCCAACAGGACATTAAACTCATCCGTCGCTCATCCCACACATTGAAATCAAGTTCTGATGATTTTGGTGCCTATCCATTGCGTGACCTGTGCAAGCAGATGGAAAACGACACTCAAAATGAAAGTTTCGACTTTCAAGTAGCGGTGACCCAGGTTCAGAAAATCACTGAAGCGTATGATTTAGTGGAAAAGGAATTACGGGTGATTAAACAACGGTTCTAATTTTTCACAAAAATACCCCAAGAGAGTGAAGATCATATTAGCTATCCCATTCATTTGACCTTTCGCAAGGTGTTTGGCTATTTTTAAAGTACAGAAGCACAACACGTTGCCACGTTGATATCTACCGGCCCTGTTATCCGACTCCTCCATTACCGATGTCTTATGGCTTCTAATCCGGAAACAATGAATCAATCCACCTCAAAACAAAGCATCGGCGTTGCATTCACCGTGTTATCCGGTGTTGGTATTGCCATTATGCCGACCACCGCAAGACTAGCCTATGAAAGCGGCAGTGACACCATGACCGTGGCAT
>WLWD01002740.1_pt1 | contig 96586 bp, 83 predicted proteins | sample 6712731 | NCBI WGS metagenome assembly WLWD01 (sample SAMN12718690, study PRJNA576275) | sponge metagenome | isolation source: marine sponge | host: Mycale hentscheli | place: New Zealand: South Island, Marlborough, Capsize Point | collected 2014-11-01
TACAGTGCTTCCAGCTTAAAGAGTGGATTTTTTAGCTTTTTGGTTAAGGTTGCTAATTCTGCTATAATTTCTCAAGTATGTGTAATAGAAAGCTAAAAATTTGTATTATTATACATTAATGTCATATTAACATACAAACAAAACAATTTTGTGGGTTTGTGGTTATTTTTGTGGTAATAGGTGATGGAACTGGGAGCTTCAAGACAGTGAATTTGGAAGTGTTTAAGCTGAAAAAAGAGAAATTATTTGTCCTTATCTCTATAACTTGGTATACTGATACTTTAATACCTGAAGTTTCATTTGAGCCTAATTTTGTGGGCACACGAAATTTGAATCTCGAAATATTTAAAATTTTAAGAAAAAAGTGTTTAAGCCAGGATTTTTGAATTTATTGAGTTATATCTCAAAAAATTTGACACATGATGTAAAATTGCCTTAAAATTATTATGTATAACTTTGGTAGCTATACCTTGAAAATTAAGTGAGTTGTGGCTGTTTTTCACCAAAAAAAAATTATGCAAGGTAAGGGTCATCAAATGATGACGTTTACAGCGGATTGTGGGCCTATAGTACACGTAAACGCGACGTCACAAAACAGCGCATGCGTATTTGTGCAAGGGCGCCAGTTTACCGCTAATTGTTGCATGGGTATGGCTGATTTAGCTACGGTTGTATCTCAGGCCCTAGCAGGTATCAAGTTTTACGGCGTTACTGCCTATCGCGGCCAGCGTTTTAGCTTCCGTCTGGAGCTGCACAACCCGTAGGACTCCAACTGCATCGCCCTGATGTTGTCAGAATACCGAATGCTGGGAGCCTTGGGAGTATTAACCTCCTTCAGCTTTTCTTCAGCTCTTGAAAAAGATGACCTCTTGGATAGGCTTGGCTCCAAGTTAGTAATATACCAGCCAACAATTCTGTGACTGATTTCGACTTCGTTTACTGCTGCTAGTAGAACGATGAGAATCCGTACAGCCGATTGCAGTTAGGGAAAGTCCCGTCTTACCGCTCAGGGAAATAACCGTTCGACCTTAGCTCGTTAACTAGTTACGTTTAATGACGAACTACCGCAAAATCTTCACGTCAAAAAAAATGGCGTAAAATGTATTAGAGTGAATGAGAAAAGTTCTGTTCTCCGTTTTCCATTCTCTAAACAGGCAGTTTTACTATTGTAAACATTATTGGGATGATGAAGAAAAGGTATGTGTATGTTAAATGACTGTAGTGAGGGTCTATACAGTAGTTTAAAAAAATCCACTCTTTAAGTTGGAAGCACTGTATTTTCTATTGGATTTAAAACATAAATAAAAGACAACTACTGTAAACTTTGTGTACTTTTCCAAACTTAACTGGCAGCTGTGGTACCTCTTGTTGTTGTTGTTGTTGTTGTTTTTTATAGTTTCACAATAGTTAATTAAAGAATTGAGAGGGCCAGCTTGATTGACATCACATTTTTGAACTTTAACGCGATGCTAAGTATTTAAAATACCACAGCTGCCAGTTAAGTTTGGAAAATTACACAAAGTTTACAGTAGTTGTCTCCATGTTTTGAAAATGGAGAACAGTTTTCACTGTGATTTTTTTGCAAGTAATATCTATTAGTAGTACAAATTTCTACATAAAATTCTTCGCTGGCCTAAACTGTTGTACCTTCTGACATCTTTCATGTAGCGAGTGTCAAGGAGAAAGAGAGGTCTGAGTATTCTGGTGATGCGGATGTGGTTCTGTTGCCTGATGACAACTGTCAAGGCCTCCAAGTACATCACTACCAGCACAATTGCCTGTAGTCCAAGGATAAGAACTATTACAGTATCCATTATAACACCAAAGTGAAAGTTTGTGAAAAGATTCAGAAGCTTAAACACTTAAAACTTGAATAACAATTGCCTTTGTGTTTACACAGAAGTCACAAGCTGGTACATAATTGAACAGAGAAGACTAATTAACAGCGAAGTTATGGGTAATTGAAATAGCACAATGTGTGGGACTCTCAGCCACCTGCTTCAAACTTGTGTTTTCAAGATCACTCACTACAGCTCTTTCTTGTTTACAATTGTACGCCATAATACAATATTATACATGGACAATAATCCTTATGTTTCAACTTCTTTAGTGTTACTTCACGCTGTTACAGTATTATTTTACTGACATAGAGTAAATATATAATTATACTGTCATGAAATGTAACCTTTTCTACTTACTACTAATAATATTCTGTGCCTGAAGAAGTTAGACCGGAACCAAATTAAGTGAAGAATGACATTCACGCCCAAAACAGTCAGTAAGATCAGCTCCAGTACACCATGGAACTATTCACAAGTACAGATAATGAAAATCATACATTTACATCTGCCCCATTAATTATATTCATTAGATGAAGCATCTATGCTCAGAAGGGCTATTTATAATTTATATACATAACAGTGAATACTTAATACTATAAATTTTCAATGACGTAATTATAATTGAATCTGAATCTTGCTTACTGAGACCAATGTTTTCTTTTGGTTATCATCTAACAAAGAATCTGCTACAGATGGAGTCTCGGCAAATGCCAGCAGCAACACCAAAATAGAGACACTGAAGTGAAGAGCATAATATAACTTGTAGTGTAGAATTCTGTAAACTTGTTTGGCCCAAACACCATCAGGATGGTGATAAAACTTGGCATCATCCTCTCCTTCTCGAATGTATAGTGCTGCTTCCTGTATGTATATAAATTGAATTTCACAAGGAGAAAAGTGAAACGGACTTACTGCATATATGTCTTGTTGTACAGGTTTTTCTTTCAACTCATTGATACCTTAGAAACAAATAGGTACAAGAGAAGAAATGTCATTTTACATTGCCAGATGTCCATCAATATCCAACCAAAAAATTGAACTTTCCTCCCATTTCTCGCATTTTATCAGAATCATTTGAAGTATTCTCCAAGCCAAACCCACAACACAAAATATTGCTATTAAAGCATATACTAGTAGGTCACTTTTATTCTGGTTATCCTATAGCTAAATGAAGGAATTTAATGTGTTATGATTGCCACAATTATCTGTCCTATGCTGCCCATGTGTCTGTTACATAGCTGCAATACATGCATATGTGCATGTGTAAACACTCTCCGAACAAAATAAGAAAACAAAAAAGCAAGCTGGAGTCATAATTAAGGTTTAAATGAATTGAATTTCCAATTTCTATGTTCATTTTTAAAAAATGCAGGAAATTTCTTACATACACTATCCAAATCTACAACAAATTATCAAAACTGTAGGACAATTTCCTTCTTAGTTCCCAGAATATACAAATTACACTGTCAAAATGCAGGAAAGATTTTTCATATAGTCATTACAATATACAAGAATGAGAGTATTACAAGCAAAATGTAGGAAGGATCGCTCGTAGAGTATATTCAATATAAAAATAAGTGCATCAAAATGTTGGATATTTCTCACATTGATACTCCAAATCTGAAAATGATAGCAGCCATGTCTTGAAAAATACTTACCATAATTTTCATGAAGTAAAAAGGGTTCTGCAAATGCCGACCATTTACCTCAATAAGATACCAAACTTAATGATAAAGTGAAAGAAATTATGATGAAGACAAAATACATAAAGGAGAGTATTAAAATGTAAGGAGTATCTCTGTCTGCTATTTGTTTGCAAGAAACCCACACATATGGTCACCATAAAACTTTTCATATTGGTTGTAGGAAATTTTCCTGCACCATGAAAGTTTGACGAAATATGTCCCTTTAGCATAAAATTTCCTCTACATATTTCACAAGAAAGATACGTACACTTGGTGCACCAGAAAATTTCCTGCATTATTTTTTGCAGGAAATTTTCCTGCACTCATTTTGCCAGAAAATTTCCCACATTATTTTTTGCATGAAATTTTCCTGCATTTAATTTGCCAGAAAATTTCCCGCTTTATCTTTTTGCAGGAAATTTTCCTGCACTTATTTTGCCAGAAAATGTCTTGCTTTTGTTTGCTAGAAATAAGCCATGGAAACACTTGAAGTGAGACCGCTTGAAAGAATACTTTCCTTGGAGAGCTTTTTGAAGGGTTCCTCCAATCATCAATCTTTCTTTTTGGCCGTTTAACTTTCCCAACTCATATCTCCTTAAAACATCCTGCATTTTATGATAGACTGCAGCAGGCTGTAGTGCCATCTGTATGGCCTACTCTATAATTGTTTGATTCTGTTAAATACAGCATATAATTAGACATAGATAGCAAAAAAAATGACCTTACAATTTGGGAAGTTGTCAATAAAGCCAAACATTCTTGCTGAAATGCAATATATTTTTTTGAGTGATATCTCTCCCTGGGTAAGTCAGTTTTACCATCATCTGCCCATAGCAAAATGCACGAAATATAACTTTCAACAACATGCCGCCAGTTCTGCAAATCCAGTGGAACATTGAATACTGTTGAATTTGTTGTGCTGCTTTGCCAACATCATGGCCGCCATCCTTGGAATGTCATTTCCATATATTGCGCATTTCCTACTGGCTATGTTGCGCGTTCCCATAGTATTAATATTCCTTATGGCGGCATGCCAACGCTGTACTCCTCCAATTACCTATTATGTTTATAATGTATACTTAACTTTAATAGCTTACTGAACGACTTTACCTCATAAGTATAATTATGTCCATTTTTACAGCCCTGAATTCATTGGCACTGCATGATGCAATCACAAGTAGGGAATCAGTTAGTCTTCATGGTCAGTCTCCTCTTCTTTTAATACGTTCACTAAATATTGTACAAACCATTCCTTTACCTCCCTGACTTGGTAGTAATCAGAAGGCTTCAGCAAATCAAAAAAAAAATCGTACACACCTGCGATAAACAACAATCTGGCTACATGGTATTTCAGGGTAATAATAACGTCATGTAATTAGACATAAATGCTATGTTGTCGTGACAACTACTTTACACAAAATGTTAAAATGTTATTCAACAGTTCATAATAAATTATCCCACAATCTCCTATAACAAACACACCATAATTATAAACTGAAATAAGATCAATCTTTGAAGGAACTTTCTCCCAGAGAATGTAGTTGTGTAGGTACGGTGGGGATTCAGGAGGGTTCTGTGAACCACCTTTTCAAAGTAATGATATTCACGAGTTTCAATATGTAGAAATTGAAGCCAGTCACATATTCTAAATAAGTTCAAGGGCATAATTAATTATATCCATGAGTGTTAGTACACAGTAATTAAAACAAGTCACATTTAATTTACAAGTCTTGGAAAATTGAAGAAGCATAAAGGTCATTGCCCTAATAAAAGCTGAACGTGAACTCTCGGGGCCTGAATATGAGGCGTGACGTGGCAGCTTGAGAGTCATGTGCACTGGCCTCCTTGCTCTGCAGGAAGGACCAGGAAGTCCACTTACCAGGCGCAGCCTATAATCTACCTGCAACCGCTGGCCTTGCAACTTGCAGTCTGGAGTAGATAGGCAAAAGCGCGCACTATCTAAAAATGACTACTTCCTAGACAGGCAGAGATGAGTGGATGAGCTGTGGGTTGACTGTGGCATATGAATATGATGATAAGATAGAGTGAGAGAGGTAAAGAAAAACGAGTAAGTGTTAATAGTGTTGATTGGATGTGATGAGGTATGTTCGTGTGTTAGTTCTTTCTTGACTTGTAGGTAATCTGTAATCTTCTATGTCTGGATGCCTGCATCCCAGACAAAAGCAACAACCTTGAATATTCTGACTGGCCTCATAATCTTCTTAGAGTAGCGAAAGTTATTTAGCAACCATCAGATTGATCAAAACATTGAAATAAAAATGGACCTCAGTATTTGGTAGCTGATACAATAGCTTAGATTGTACATAATATTCGATCGGGGCAGTAGTGCTTCATAAAGATTGACAAATTGTTATAGCTACATATCATCTCAGCTTGAGAAAATACACCAATTAAAAAGGTTACGGCTCACTGTAGAGATATATTATTATACTGATGGAAATATCCTTTCAACATTTCAGCACAGAAGTACACATGCATACACACTATATACTGCATGCATCATGTACGAACACATTTATATACATCTCCAGGTAGAACCACTACACTGGGACAGGGGCTGAAATTTTCAAGAGGTTACAACATAAAAAAATAATAATAATAAACAAACTAGCAACACATGCAAAGACTTTTTAATTGAAAAGCCTAATGACTGTTAGTTAATTAATTACCTGTGGCTAACATTCCATACCCAGCCAACCAGCTGTTCTAGCTTGCCCTCTATTTACTCATTCAATTCCAAGCACCCACCAAGTGACTTCACTATTTTGCTGAGACCACCCATACTCTCTCTAAAGCACACATTTGTAATTTAAGTTATTGTTGTCAGCCTCGTTGCGTGGTAAGAGGTTGAGACATCAGTTGTATGTCATGTATTTAATTTTTTTCATTTGACTACTACTTACTACTTTTGCCTTCATCATCAAGTTTGGCTTAAAGCTTTCCAATTGATTGAGTAATTTAAAACTCTGTAGTCCTGGCAAATCTTGGAAAAAGAATATGATATTGTTTTTAATGAGTGCATCACAGTCCAACCAGCTGCCAGGCACACATGAACTTTGTGGCTATTGTGGTTTATGAATTGGGTAAGCCTGAATACAACTTGTGGCTTGATAGCAAACCCTGGCAAAAAAAAAGTTTTTTCTCTTCCTTTTCTCCATTAGGCTTCTCTGACTGGTAGCTTAGGCCTGGCACCAATCAGCAAAGACCTCTGATTTCATTAATAATAATTGTGATGCAGGACAATTAGGAAACATCACAGAGAAATAGTTGCATAAGCCTCAGCAGTACTTCTGCATCTCTTCCTTCCTTGTGAAGAGGCTGGATCGTTAGACAAAATTGATGTGTCTCCATCTGTGGCTTTATTGTCTTTGAAGATAAACTGGCACAAAAGGTCATCACATCAGAAAGATAAGGAGCCATTTCCGCACAGAAATCATTAGCATCCTTTGTAAAGTTGGCAAGTCAGCAATTAAAACTACAATATTTATTGCTCCCATCTTTGTCATGACCTTTACACTGAGGAAACAAATTATTAAACAAAATGTTGATGGTGGTAGCTTGCTAGAAACACACAGACATTATGCTAGCTATGTCGCACCACAAAAACTCCAAATTGTGGAAGCCTAACTAATCAATGTAGGCAGCTAAAATGGTAGTATTATAGCAATGACTATTAAAATACTCACGTTTATGACATCTGCACTCCTAACAGATGCATGTACAACAGGTCCACTGGAAACACCATTGGTTAACTTCATTCGACTTCCTTTTTTCCAAAGAAAAACTTGCTTGTCTTGTGTGAAGAAAGTCAAATGCCAAGGTTTCGAAGAAACATTTACACATTCTAAGCTGCAGTGCTCACTGCCTGAATTGAAGCCATTTTACTGAACACTGAATTCTATTGGCTACAGGCTATAAAAAAAACCACATGGTGTTAATTACTTCCTGAGCTTCCAGCAAGCTCATTGGACAATAGGCAAAATTCAAATTCTTGAATGGAGTTCAAGATGGAAGTTGATGGATGCTTATTGTTTAGTTCTGATTGCAGCAATGGTTCTTCAGCTTGTGGCCTGGAGATGCTTCCCTTATTGACTAACCCCACAAGGAACAGAACAAGAGGTAATGTGTTTTAGTTGTATTGGTTCAGATAGCTAGCTAGTTTTGTAATTTATAGTGTCATTATTTTTTAGCTATGAGTTTGTGTAACTTCTGCATGAATATTGCATAGTAGCCCAAATCTTGTGCTATCATCAGTGTGTAGCTAAAGGGCTTTACAATAATTTCAGGCATTTTTTTAAAACAAAAATACCCCACATTGTCAACAACCCCAAAGTGATGGCTGGTGCTTACAGGCTGGAAACACATATCACTGGAGTTAAAGTTCATGGCTGATTCACTATGATGTTCATAGACAGTGGACAATTTAACCATGACAGTGGACAATTTAACCATGACTCCAATCTGACTGTGGAAGTTTTATTACGAGTATTTTATCAGTTGAAGGTAAGAATTCTATCAATATGATGTAAAGTGATTCATAGTGATGTAAAAATATAAGCTGCAGGATGGATTACCAGAAATGCTGTATATTCAGATGGATAATACTTGTCATGACAGTAAGAACAAGTTTACACTCACACATGCGGCTATATTGGTTGAATTGGGAGTGTTCAGAAAAATGTATTTAGGATTTGATTTGACTGATCCCAGGTTGATATAGATATTTATGTGTGTAGGTGAAGTTTGGATTCCTACCAGTTGGATATACTCATGAGGATATAGACCAAACATTTTCATGCATATCTCGAACACTGCAACATCGCAATGCACTGACTATTCCAGGTCACCTAACCTAGCATAGTTATAAGCTACATGTAACTATACACTTTTCCTTGTTTTGTTTCTTCCAGATCTTTGTCAAAGTATAGAAGTTTCTTTCTCACCACCTCCTACAAGTGGTGGTTTTGGATTCTGTAACTGATGTCAAGGATTGGATGTCAGATCAAACTCCTCTACTCCATGACCATCTTAAGGCAGATCAAACTCCTCTACTCCATGACCATCTTAAGGCAGATCAAACTCCTCTACTCCATGACCATCTTAAGGCAGATCAAACTCCTCTACTCCATGACCATCTTAAGGAAGATCAAACTCCTCTACTCCATGACCATCTTAAGGCACAGCAATTCAAGTTTCAACGTAATGAATCAGGAGAGTGTGTCATGTTTTATAAAGAATGGAGTACCGGCCCATTCTGATTGCCTCAACGTGGGCTTGCTTTTCTTCCCAATGGCAACACTTTTCCCAGCAAGTTGCCATTGATGGTGGCACCCTACTATATCCTGACAATTTGAAATTATTGGAAAATACTTTGAAATGGATTAAAGATATTTAAGTAAAGCAACTGTCAATGCCTCTACCTGGTGAACTAACTGGCTTGAACATGCTCATCAGCTCAGTCAGAAGACAAAATCTCAGCCAATAAAAGGTGAAAGTGCTTGAATCATTTAAGATTAAAATTACAAGATTATAATATTTATATAAAATTATATTTGTAGGTATCAACTATTAAGAACAGCTAATTGATGGAGTAGAGAGCTCAAAACAGATTCCAGTTTTCATCGACACAGCTTCAACTGCAGAAATACATTTGAAAAATTGCTGGAAATATTCCTGCATTTCCAAAATGTAGGAAACATTTCTGCATTTTTAAAATGTAGGAACAATTCAGCTTTTGACAACTGCAGAAACTTACTTGAAATGCTGGAAATATTCCTGCATCTAAAATGTAGGAAACATTTCTGCATTTTTAAAATGCAGGAACAATTCAGCTTTTGACAACTGCAGAAACACATTGGAAAAATGTAGGAAATATTCCTGCATTTCCAAAATGTAGAAACATTTCTAAAATGTAGGAACAATTCAGTTTTTGACAACTGCAGAAATACATTTGAATAATGCTGAAAATATTTCGGCATTTCCAAAATGTAGGGAACATTTCTACATTTTTAAAATGTAGGAGCAATTCAGCTTTTGACAACTGCAGAAACACATTTGAATAATGCTGGAAATGTTCCTGCATTTCCAAAATGTAGGAAACATTTCTGCATTTTTAAAATGTAGGAACAATTCAAGCTTTTGACAACTGCAGAAACTTACTTGAAATGCTGGAAATATTCCTGCATCCAAAATGTAGGAAACATTTCTGCATTTTTAAAATGCAGGAACAATTCAGCTTTTGGCAACTGCAGAAACACATTGGAAAAATGTAGGAAATATTCCTGCATTTCCAAAATGTAGGAAACATTTCTACATTTTTAAAATGTAGGAACAATTCAAGCTTTTGACAGCTGCAGAAACACATTTGAAAATGCTGGAAATATTCCTGCATTTCCAAAATGTAGGAAACATTATACATTTTTAAAATGTAGGAACAATTCAAGCTTTTGACAGCTGCAGAAACACATTTGAAAATGCTGGAAATGTTCCTGCATTTCCAAAATGTAGGAAACATTGCTACATTTTTAAAATGTAGGAACAATTCAGCTTTTGACAACTGCAGAAACTTACTTGAAATGCTGGAAATATTCCTGCATCCAAAATGTAGGAAACATTTCTGCATTTTTAAAATGCAGGAACAATTCAGCTTTTGGCAACTGCAGAAACACATTGGAAAAATGTAGGAAATATTCCTGCATTTCCAAAATGTAGGAAACATTTCTACATTTTTTTTAAATGTAGGAACAATTCAGCTTTTGACAACTGCAAAAACACATTTGAAACTGCTGGAAATATTCCTACATTTAGCATCTTTTTTTCTTTTCTTATTTACTTCGGAGGATGTTTGTATTTAGTGGAGACCTTGCTATGTGCACTGAAAGTGTTTTTGAATTCCTGTCAAAGTACAATAACATCGTCAAGCCATGGATTAGAATTGTTAGAATGCTTCGCTGCTGTCACTGTTCATAGGCTGTCATAATGATATTTAAGTTAAAACAATCTGGCAAAAATATCTGACTGACTTGACTTATTCAAAATAAATCCAAACTCACTCCACTCCCTATTACCAAAATATTTATTAATTACATTCACGGACAGTGAAGAGGTATCTACTTTAATGTAGGATCTATATATGTCCTTTGTTCCTCAGTGTTTGTCTTCAAATAAACATTCTTGAGTTTTTTAAGTTTACAAAATAAGCACATATCTTGTCTTAATATGTATGACTGTATAGCTCCAGTTACTGTGGGGAATATGAGAATTGGTGTATCCACTCAAGAGATACTTAGAACAGTGAAACATGATACGCTAGAGGCTTGCCATTCAAGATATAAAATCCCAAAAGGAAATTTAAATCATTATTTAGTAATTTTTTTTTCAAATTGAAACAAAAAGGCATGGATTAGTAAATAATGCTTGACTATCAACGGGCGAAAATCTCGTAATGTATCTAAATTTCTGTAATCTTAATAACTAGTGCTTCCAAACTGTTGTAACTTCTTGCAAAAGTGGCAATGCTAATTCTTCTCCTTACAACTCATTTCAAACTCTTCTTACTTTTGGTTATAGCTAGTGTGCACAATATTTTCTTAAGGAGATACAGATAAGCTTCCAAGCATCCTCTATCTCTCAACTAACTATACACAATTCTGTAGCTATGTCTTCACTATCTCCCAAACTCACTACTTTGCTCCTCTGTAATCAGTTGTGATGCAGAAGTGAAGTTTTCCGAGTGATTCAAAGTTGGGCGGAAAGAAGCAGATGCATCCAACCAATGAGAACTGAAACCTTTTTGCCCTTACCATTAATGACAACTCGGGAGTTCGGCACGCTATCTGACGACTGCCTGGACAGTTCGATGTCCTCATTACGACTTGACTCCACTGAGTTGGTTTGGTTGCCGTTTAGAATCTCACCGCTGGATGTGGCGGTGAAACTGGAGAGAACGGGGGCGGCGGGAGCAGGACCATTTTCCTGGCCAGGGTCAGGCTGAACATCAGGTTTGACGAGAAGCGGCTCTTGCAGTGATGGTTTGGCAGGCTCAGAAATTGTCTGTGACGAAGACATTTAGCTAAAATCTGCGGGCGGACGATTTAGCTTCACAACTCCGCAGTTCCAAACAAGTTGTTAGCCCCACCCTCAAATAGCAATCATTCGCATATTCATGATCTACCAACCTTTCCCAGCATTAGTAACCTTACGCGCTAAAATGCTTACTGCAACTTAGAGGGCGGAGCGAAAAGAAATTTGTAGCATTTGCCAACCAGAGCATTAAAATAGTAGCAGGTATTAATAGAAAGGCTGGGCATAAAACTGATTGACAGAGCAAAGTGTTAGCCTAATTTACACATTTCTTCTATTGTACTTCTTATTACTATTGACCTCAGGGTCAAAGGTACACTGTGGTGGACTGGGCAGAGTGGAGAGACGAACGGTAGAGTTGCTGCCACCAAACTTGCAAATCTCTGGACACAAGGTTAGGCTATCTTCCAGTCGACTAACCCTGGGAGGCTTCAACTCAGCTACACCAAGAAGCTGTCCTAAAGCTTGTCTCTGGTACCCCTCCAAGATGTTTTAATTCTTATTGGTGGGTTAAGTAGCTAAATTGAGCAGCACTTTGTATTTGCCAAGAAATATGCAGAAGTGAAAATAAGGGAGGGTTGTCAGCCAATGTATAGGAAACTGACAGTAAATGAGTGTGGGGGAACCTTCCTTGGAATGCTGCCACCAGAGTTATCCCGCGCACGTTTCGGCTAGAGGTTAGTGGATCCTCGACCGTCACAATGGCTACGCAGACTTAACAGGGGTTTAGCCTAGTTAAAAGTAAGATAGATAGGTAACTGACTCACAACGGAAGTGGTGGCGGGTTTTATGGGACGGAACCCGCCACAATACGCATGCTCACAATGATACATAACTTTGCACACGACACAATGACACAGCACATTCTAAACTACGCACACTGCTAATAATATAACGCACACTCTGACACACACTGTTCACATATAATTGACTTTAGTTTAATCTCTCTTTTCTCTTCTGTCTTCTGTCTTCTCGTCTATCCCTTGCCTGGTCCCACAGGCCCCCCCCGCTAAGCCTTGGGCCGTCAGTCCAAGCTGAAAAACACTTGACCCAGGCAAGGCGTCTTCATCATCTTCGCACTCGTAATCTTGTCGACTGAGTCCATCGGCATTGCCATTCAATCTCCCTGGTCTGTAAGACAGTTCAACATCGTATTGTTGGATCTTTAAGGCCATTCTCATCAGACGTTTGTTCAAGTGAGAACTGGACACCAACGCCAGACACGCTTTATGGTCTGTCACAACTTTGACTCTGGCACCGTACGTATAATGATCAAAGTGTCTCAATGCTTCCACGATGGCTAGGGACTCTAACTCTGTCACAGAGTATCGATTCTCCGCTCCCCTCAGCTGTCTGCTGTAGAACGCCACTGGCAACTCTATATCTCCTCTCAGTACGTGGAGGCAGCCTCCAACACCACCCCCGCTGGCATCTGTATATAAAATGAGAACATCCTCCTCCAGAGGAACAAACAAAACACAACTACTACACAATTTACGCTTCAACTCACGAAATGCCCGGTCCATCTCGTCCGTCCAGGCAATGGTGTGAGGGGCCGTCAGGGAAGTGGCCGGAGAGAGAGAGGTAGACAGCACCGAGAAGCCTGGCACAAATTCTCTGTAGTAGCCAAACGATCCAAGAAAGGCTCTCATCTGCTTCTTTGTCTTCGGCCTTCTGTACTCCCTCATAGCTTCCACTCTTGCTTCAGGTATACCCATCCTGCCATCCCCGATCTGATGACCCAAATACTCCATGTATCTACGACCAAACTCGCACTTTTTCCGTTTCACCGTTAAACCCGACTCTTTCAACACTCTCAACACATTCTCAAGATCAATCACATGCTGCTCCCAACTAGCACTATACACTACAACATCATCGATATAGTTTCTGCAAACCTCTTTCACAGGCCTCAGAACGTTCTCCACAATGGCTTGGAAAATTGCCGGAGCGTTTTTCAAACCGAAGGGCATCCTCACATACTTAAATTTCCCCACTGGGCAACTAAATGTGGTTAGATTGCTCGATTGCTCATCCATGGCAATCTGATGGAACCCCGAGGTAAGGTCGAGCTTAGACAGAACCGCACTCGGCCCCACCTGGTCCAGTATCTCTCTCAAAGAAGGCAACCAAAACCTTCTCAGTGGTGTTATGGCATTCAGCTCTCTGTAGTCAACACAGATTCGAACTGAGCCATCCTTCTTCCTAACAGGCACAATTGGGCTGCACCACTCCTCAGAGCTAGGTACTATAATGCCCGCTGCTAGCAATTTCTCGATCTCACTTTCTACTGCACTTCTTATTTTGACTGGGATATTTCTAGGAGGAAGGTTGACTACCTGAGCATCCTTCTCCAGCTCAATCACACATTTCCCAGTAGTACACAGGCCTGGGGTGTCGCTAAAGCAATCCTCAGCTCTCCCCAAACACTCAGCAATATCACTCTCATTATACCCTTCACACATCTCATCTCCTAACACTTTTCTTTCTGTCCACGATTTCATCTCAACATCCTCTTCAGCAACTACACTAATGCCTGCCACTCTCTTGGCTTTGGCATCAGCCTCAAAGTTCTTCAAATTGTTAATATGCACTATACGCTCATGCTCAGACCCATCTTTTTTGATTCTGTAAGTAACTCTGGAAACCTTAGTGCACACACTGTAGGGACCTTCCCAGGAAGCTGATAATGCCCCCCTAAGTCCCGGTATTCTCATCATCACTTTATCTCCCACTCGATATTCTCTCTCAGATCTATTCTTGTCAAATACTTCTTTTCTTTTAGCTATACTCTCAAGCTCATTTGCACATGCCATGTCGTGCAATAGGGATAGTTTGTCTTGCAAACCCTCAACCCACTCACCCACATCCAATTCGTTGTACTCTTCCTCGACCCACCCTGCATATAGCAAGTCAAGGGGTCCCACCATAGTTCTCCCGAAGACCAACTCGTGCGGAGAGAACCCGGTAGACCTGTTGGGGACTTGCCTCACGGCAAACAACGCCGCAGGCAAGAAGTCCGCCCAGTCTGCTCCATTCTCGACTGCCTTAGCCAGCATCGGCTTCAGCGTGCCATGGAATCTTTCCAAGACTCCGTTCGACTGGGGTCGGTAGGGTGATGAATGTATGAGGTCGCATCCCAGGATCTCACACATCTTGGTGATCATTTTCCCGACAAACACTGTTCCTCTGTCTGTCAGTATCTTCGACGGTATCCCTGTACGAAAGATTATTGTACACATACCCGAGGCCACTGCCTCTGCTGTCACTCGTCTCAATGGCACGGCTTCTGGCCATCTCGAAGCCATACACATATACGTCAACACGTATTTGACTCCACCCCTGGCCTTGGGCAATGGACCCACCAGGTCAAAGGCGACTGAATCAAAAGGGACGGTGATAACAGGTCTCTCACACATCTTAGCCTGTCTACCACCCGCTTTGTTATGTTTCAAGCACTCCTCACAACTATTCACGTATTTCACTATATCTCTTCCCATATTTGGCCATGAGAAGTTGTTGTTGATAATAACTCTCATTAGTTTGGCTCCTCTATGACCTCCTTTGTCATGGGCCAAGGACAATACCTTTCGTCTCAAGGCCTCAGGAAGTACTAATCGACACTTCTCGTCACCTAACTTGTTGATTAGTACATGAAACAACAAGTCATCTCTCCACACATAACCATTTAATTTGCTATCTCCCAATGCTCTACAAGCATCCAACGACTCATCTTCCCTCACCATCTTCCGAAGATTATCCTTCTCATACATCTCAACCAATGCCGGACAACCTAAGTTTCCAACTACATCGTCCTCAACACTACCAGAACCATCACAATTCCTATCACATTCCTCAGACTCACTCTTCCCACTACAATCCCTGCTTTCATCACTAACTTTACTCTTTACTCTTTTCTTTGCACTCTTTCTCTTACTTGTACTCTGACTCGACTCACTCCGAGCCACTGACTCTACTGTGACTGACTCACTCACAGACACAGACTCACTAACCGATGCCTCTGGCTCACACACTGCCAAAGACACTGGCTCACTATCAGACACCTCTAAATCAAACTCTACCAAAGGTACTGATTCATCACTCTCCCCTTCTTCTACTGCAGCGCGTTGAGCTGCCATTTTACTAGCAGCCCGCGTCACTACAGCAGAAACAGGGGCAGGTGGAGACGAAGATTCCACCTCACCTGTGGAGTGCAGGCGACGCTTTACTTCCCTATCACAAAGGGCATCCAACGCCACAATTGCATCCTTCTCACTCTCAGGAGGAGCTGAGAGAAAGACAAACGCTTGCCTCTCCCCCTGCTGATTAACTGCAACCATTTGGGAAAACTCTCTCCCTCTCAACTCAAAGGTCACTACGGCTAAAGGTCTCCTAATTACTAAGCCGTTTGCAAGAATGAGGCTTTCCCATTCCCCTGTATAGTGGTCTGGGTCAACCAAATCCTCAGAAACCATCGACATTACGGCACCCGAGTCAGGCAAAAAGTAGCACCATCTACCATTACATCTGCCCTTGAACTCCAGCAAAGTGTTGCTGTCTGTGGCTCCCGCCTGGCTCTTGGGCAAATGCTTTTTGGTACCACCCGCTTTCTCGTCTGGCCTGCCATGGCTCTTACCTGCCACTTTGTCTGCCCGATTGGGACAATCAGTGGCTTTGTGGCCTTGTTGATTGCACACAAAACAAGTGAAAGTACTCCCACTCTCACCTCTCTTACACTCATACGACACGTGCCCGTAACCTTGGCACTTGTAGCATTTAACACTATCACTCTGACTAGATCTACCCACATCACCTCTACTCTCACGTCTATCATGGAAGCTGCTCCTTCCAGATCCTGCTTTCAACACGTCACTCAGGTCTTCATACGACTGGATGGTGTGAGACTCCATCAAACATTTCTCCGACTGATATAGGGTCTGCCGGAAAAGTCCCACCACCACGGACAAGGGCACCTCTTCCGCTGATTTGCAGGACAGGACAAGTCTATCCATCAGGTCTCGGAAGTGCTGGAATCTGGTCACATGGTCCATCCTTCTCAGATCACGTTCACTGGTCCCGAACATCTTGTCGGTAACCGCTGCTCTGCTGAGGCCCAACTTCTTTATGAGGGCGCTCTTCAACTCGGAGTACGAGCACTCTGACTCGCACACAAATCCTCTCACTGCTCTCCTTGCTTTCGGAGTAAGTTTCCTTAGCAAGATTCTTTTCCACTTTTTCTCTGGTACCCGGAGGTCTTTCAGGTCTGCCTCTAGGCACATCACATAGCTGTGAATCTCATCACTGTCTCTGTAGGCTGGAATCGCCTGTATCTCTTTACTCGCTGCTGCACTCTTGGACGAAGACGCCTGGTCGGTTGCTGTCAGGGTAAGAGTTTTGATCAAAGCCCTGATGTCTCTCCCAGTGATCCTATCCTCTCCAAGATCCACCTCATCGTCATCGGATTCTGAGCTCTCTAACTCATCCTCGTCTTCTGACTCGTTCTCACGTGCGTCGCCACGCCTGGTTGATGGGCGTGACTCCTCTCTCCTTCTTGACCCGGGGCGTGCCGACTCTGAGACACCCCCTCTCGAAGCAGAAGCCGACACTGGCCTTCTACTTGGTCTGCTCTCACTCCTGTGGGCCCCACTAGCCCTCCCTCTGGCTTTGGACACCACAACACTCGAGTCCCTCACCGGACCCGTTCTCTCTTCTTTCTCTTCTCCTCTTCCACTCATCTCGATCTCTGTCTCTCTAGGAATGAGCTCCTTGCTACCGCTTGCAGCCGAAGAAGCCAGCCCTGAATCTGATTGAGTTTCAAATTCGGACTCCGAATAAATTCCGTATCTCGATTTCTCTCTGCACTGTCTAGTGTGTCTCTCTCTCCTTGACTGCCCTGACATCCACCACCTGACCGGCAGAAAATGAACCAGGCACCTGCAAGACAAAGGGAAAGAAAGAAAAATATGGCACACGTAAAACACAACTCAAAATTGCACAAATTGTAACGCAACACAAGCACAACACAAAACTGTTCGACGCCCAAGGGTGTGGAGGACACGACGAACGTTGGTAGGTGAAAACTTCGACCACGTGGAGTGGGCACCAATTCGAAACCAGGTTGTAGACTGAAGATTCGAACACCGCTGCCAACCAGTTGTGGGGGAACCTTCCTTGGAATGCTGCCACCAGAGTTATCCCGCGCACGTTTCGGCTAGAGGTTAGTGGATCCTCGACCGTCACAATGGCTACGCAGACTTAACAGGGGTTTAGCCTAGTTAAAAGTAAGATAGATAGGTAACTGACTCACAACGGAAGTGGTGGCGGGTTTTATGGGACGGAACCCGCCACAATACGCATGCTCACAATGATACATAACTTTGCACACGACACAATGACACAGCACATTCTAAACTACGCACACTGCTAATAATATAACGCACACTCTGACACACACTGTTCACATATAATTGACTTTAGTTTAATCTCTCTTTTCTCTTCTGTCTTCTGTCTTCTCGTCTATCCCTTGCCTGGTCCCACAATGAGTGAAGGGAATGTCATAGCAAATAACATGGGAATGTGGTTGGGAATGTATGGAGGTGAAAACTATAGAGTGAATGGGATCAGGTAATGTATGAATAGAACTGAATAGATGTAAGTTATGTAAACATGCAAACCAATAAGTAAAGAACTAATGAGATTAACATGAGTTACAGTTATAGAAATGTGGGATGATAACACCACATCTCCCCCTCCTTGAGATCATCTAAGGTCTTCAGAGTTCCAACCCTGTCGAGAAAGAGAGTCTGGTAACACATTATCTTTGCCGTGCACGTAGATGATCTCAAAATCGTAGTCCATTAGGATCAATCTCCAACGCCAGAGGCGATTATTCAGTTTGGGCGAGGACAGAGAGACTAAGGCCTTGTGGTCAGAGTAGACTTTGAAGTGACGACCACACAAGTAAAAGGAGAAGTGTTGGACATAATCAAGTAGAGCCAGGGCCTCGAGCTCTGTCACTACATATTGCTGCTCTCTAGGTTGAAGCTGGCGAAAATAGAAGGCCACAGGCATACTGTCACCATCCCTACAAACACACAGCACTCCACCAACACCATAGGTGGAGGCATCACAGCGCAGGGAAAAACATCTGCAGACTTTGGAACAGTTAACAGTGAAATTAGAAATTAGAATTGAATGCATCAGTCATAGTCGTTGTCCAATTTACAGTAAGTGGTGATGATGTCGTAGTCTGAGAATTGAGATAAACACACCAACAGAAAAAGATGGAATAAATTTTCTGTAGTAATTACAAAGACCTAAAAATGACTTGAGTGGTTTCCGAGTTTTGGGCTTGACATAATGTTGAAATTGATGCAGACGTGCTGGAGGTATAGACAATTTTCCCTCACCAATGACATATCCCAAAAACTCAAACTGAGTGCACCCCCACAGGCATTTTTTAAGTTTAACTGTCAGACCATGATCACTTAGACGAGAGAGAACCTGAGAGATGTGAGAAAGGTGGTCAGACCATGAAGTTGAAAAAATAACAATGTCATCGATGTAGGGTTCGGAGAAGGACTGAAGGTTGGAAAGACAGGATTGCATCAACAGCTGGAAAGTAGCTGGAGCATTTCGTAGTCCGAAAGGCATTCTACGGTACTGAAACTTTCCGAATTTGCAGCTAAAAGCTGTAAAAAAATTTTTAATCTTCTGCCATTGGAACCTGGTGGAACCCTTTAGCAGGGTCTACTTTGGAGAGAAATGAGGCATTTCCCAGTCTAGCTATCACCTCTTCAGTGGAAGGCATGTAGAATGCTCAACTTATAGTAACAGAGTTTATTTTCCGAAAATCCACAACTATCCGAATACTACCGTCCTTCTTTATCACTGGAATAGGAGGGCTACACCAATCACTGGTGCTTCTCTCGATGATACCCTGTTGCAACAAACTGTCGAGTTCCTCTTTAAATTTCCTTTCTACATGAATTGGCAATGTATAACTTGGGGATCATATAGGAATATCAGAGGTTACTTTAATGGAGTGGTATGCTGAGGTTGTATTACCTGGTGTATCTGAGAATACTGAGGAATATTTGGAAAAACAAGAATCTAAATCAGCTTTCTGGGATTCAGGCAGGTTAGGACCCTTAAAATGGTCAGGTAAGAAAGGACCGTCAGGTTGGTCAGCCGATTCAAATTCTACCACTGTCAAAACCTTGTGGCATGGAAGAGCCTGAACAAATTTCTTTAGCTGGTTCAAATGAACTGCCTTAGGTTTAGACTTGCGTCCTTCTGCATGTGTTATACTATAGTTCACATCACCAAGTTTCTCTGCTATACAGAATGGACCCTCCCAGCTAGTTTCTAATGCACTATTCAGACCAGGTGTTTTGCGCAGCACCAAGTTTCCTTTCTGAAACTGTCTCAATGCTTGTTTCTCTTTTGTCACACGCTCAACTACAGCCTTGTCTTTCATGTTCGACTTTAAGCCTTGAAGTATTGTATTGAGGTCTAGCAGCAGATTATGCAGAAAATCAGAAATGTTCACTGAGGAGGGGAAGTAGGTTCAGTCCAATAATTTTTCAAAGTTAGCAGCACGAGTCTCAACCCCATAGTGTAATTCAAAAGGTGTGAAGCCCGATCTAGAATGTGGCATATTTCTGAGGTACTATACTGCTAAGTCAAGAATAAGAGGCCGGTCACATTTGTTTGAGATAGCTTTTCGAAGAACAGACTTCAGAGTGGAGTGATACCTCTCTAGTTGTCCATTAGATTGTGGATGATAAGGGGTGGTCTTGATAGTGGAAATAGCTAGTTTAGATGTAACTTCCTGCATGACTTTTCCTTTAAAATTAGTTCCCTGGTCAGTAAGGATAGCTGCGGGTGGCCCGATGTCATGAATGATTTTCAAGAGATTGAGAGCAGTCTCAGATGCCGTATACCCTTTCATAGGAAAGGCAAATGAGAAGCTTGTGGCCAAGTCCATACCCGTAAGGATGTACGCATATCCTGATTTAGACCTAGGAAGGGGGCCAACCACATCCAGAGCTAGTTTCTGAAACCTCTCACATATCAATTCTGGCTCCATAAGTGGTGCTTTGGGTGGCCCTCTTTTGGTGTTCAACTGACAAACTTCGCAGAGTTAACAAATTCCCTTACATCTTTTGCTAGGCCAGGCCAAGTGAACTGTTTATTTATTATGCTACGTGTTGTGTTAATACCAAAGTGCCCAGACATAGAATGTGCCAGTTTCAGAATAGTAGGTCTCAGTGTTGAGGGAACGACAATGACATGTTTTTAAATACCATTAATAGTAACAAATGACATTAAGAGTTTATCTTTGTAAAAAACACCTTTTTCATTAATCCTGACATGCTCACGAACCTGTACTAAGCTTTCATCTGTTTGCTGCAATACAATGAGTTTTGACTTATTTATGCCATTAAAGTTGATTTTGGGGATAGAGTAAGCAGTTTCAGAGATTGGAAGGGAGTCTAAAGGAGCTGGAGTCGCTGGGTCATCAGAACAATCTAAGTCAGAAATAGCAACATCTGGCACAGAAACCTCAATACTAGGATGAGACAATGAGGTAGGGTTTACAGAATCAGTAACACTGGAAACATCAGGGTCGATTAAGTTACATACAGAGTTAGGCTGATCAGAATCTGAAATAGAAGCTAAGCGAGTTGGATTTCCTTGATCTAGCAATGTTTGGGCATTTCGAGAGGCTACATCTGCAGCTTGGGCCTTAGCTTGGGCTCTAGTGAGATTAACAGAATTGGGATTGGGCGAATCTTTGCCATCTTAAGAAAAAATGTAAAATCTTCCTCACCTAAGTCTCTCCCCAAGAGAACAGAACTAGGGGACAACTTCTCATGTATGGCAAAATGTAGAGTTCTTTCAATATCATTAATAACAACTGGTAAGGCCATACCCTTGATATGGGTGTGCCCAGTAGTGGGCTCATCTTTGGGTACTAAATCAGGAGATATCACTGAAGCACATGCACCCGAATCAACTTCAAACGTACAGGGATTATTGCAGACAGAACCCTTGAGAAACATATTTATAACTTTAGGTTTACCATCTTTCAGGTTAGAGCAATCTGTTAATTTAGCTTTCACTTCTGCCTTTGTAACCAGTGGCTCATCGGGATCGCTCAATACTATGTTGACAGGCTTCCCTTTTGGTATCTTAGCACTAGAGATGTTGGGCTGAGTGTTACTCTGATTCGACTGACTGGATTGAGCATTATTGGAATATGACTTGTGCTGTCTTGGTTCACTGCACTAAGGAACAATGTGTCCCTTCTCACCACAATTGTAGCAAGTGGGTACGAATACTTCACGATGTTCAAAGCTCGATGAGAGTTAGCTTGTTAATAGTATGTTTTCTCTTTCCTATTAAAGTGGTGATTACGTTCATTAGAATATGAAGATGGGTGAGCAAATTGAGGTTTAGCATCATAAGTTTGAGATCGACGCTCACATGAGTTAGATTTGAATGGAGCAATAAAGTTCTCATATGCAAATATTCTTTCACGAGAAGTAGGTCGATTGGTAGAAAAAACACATGTATGACCTTGCCTGGACATAGGTACCAAAATAAAGTAACTTGCTAAGGTATCACCAATTGTTCTCAAGGTGTCAACCAACACAGCAGTTTCAGGGGCATCTTTTAAAATAGCAACAAGCTTGTGAGACACCTGCATTGCCCACTGAGTTGCACTGCTAAGACCATCAAAGTTACCCATAAAAGAGTCTACATTGGCAAAGTAATTGGTCAAGTGCCTACCCTCTAGAACATGCTCAAGACCTTGGATCCATTTGAACCTATCTATACAATTAGAATTCATTGTTCGTTCAAACCTCTGTATTGTAGAATAAAAATCTTCACATTAGGCATCCTGACCAGTTTCTGGAAAATCCTCTGAGCCTTCTCATCTTTCTTCTCGGCTTTAGCATCAATATTCCTGGCTTCGTCTTCCTTTGCCTTCTCATTCCTATCTTGTTGGATGCAAGTGTTTGCCTCCTTCAACTGACAACTAAGTAGTTCAATGTGCTCTCTGTGCAGACGTTGCAACTCTTCATCTTGCTTGTTTTGCCTCTCTCTTTCTTCATTGTCACGCCGTTTCTGTTCTGCAAGATTCTTCACCTGCTGGGCATTCATAAGCTTGAATATCTGGACTAGTTGGCTGTCAGCACTTCTATGTCTGCTTGATCTGGAAGACCTTGAGCGGGTTAGAAGGTCATCACAGATTTCTTCATCATCATCATCTTTGCCACTTGAGTCAGGGTGCTCCACTAAATAGTGTTCATGATTCCTAGGAGAGTGTTTACTAAGAGAACTTTCACCAGCAGAACGTCCTTTACTATACTCAGCGCTGTCGTGAGTGTATGCTTCAAACTGATCTTTAGGACATGTAGGCTCCTCCACAACTGGTTGGAGTAGAACTGAAGACACTTTTTTCAGTATGAACTTTTTTTTTTTTTCGTGCAGACTGCCTAGTAACTTTGTGATCAGTTGATGATGGTCGTGCTGTTGATACAAGTCGGATCTTCCAAAGAGTCGGAGTCTTCTCCTTGAGATGACATAGCTGTAGATTGAAGGGTTAATGAACGGAAGCGAAATAAAAATATAATAAAATGACAATTAAAAAACTGTTACAGGTACAATAAGTCAGAATACACTACAGCGTCCAACACACTAACAGGTCCTGCAAAAGAACACATAAACAACAATGAACTTAAGTTTGGAATGTTCCAATATTCTTGAGAGTTCGTTCGATGGAGTGTGGGAACGTAGTAAGAAGTAGAAGAGGTTTGACCAACCGCTGTCGCCAACTGTGGTGGGACTGGGCAGAGTGGAGAGACGAACGGTAGAGTTGCTGCCACCAGACTTTGCAAATCTCTGGACACACGGATGGGCTTCTTCCAGTTGACTAACCCTGAGAGACTTCAACTCAGCTACGCCAAGAAGTTGTCCTAAAGCTTGTCTCTGGTACCCCTCCAAGATGTTTTAATTCTTATTGGGTTAAGTAGCTAAATTGAGCAGCACTTTGTATTTGCCAAGAAATATGCAGAAGTGAAAATAAGGGAGGGTTGTCAGCCAATGTATAGAAAACTGACAGGAAATGGGTGAAGGGAATGCCATAATAGCAAATAACATGGGAATGTGATTGGGAATGTATGGAGGTGAAAACTATAGAGTGAATGGGATCAGGTAATGTATGAATAGAACTGAATAGATGTAAGTTATGTAAACATGCAAACCAATAAGTAAAGAACTAATGAGATTAACATGAGTTACAGTTATGTAGAAATGTGGGGTGATAACACCACATACACACAGAGTAGAAGTCAGAAGCTAAGAGCTGCACTTGAAAAAGGCATCGTGAAACCCCACAATTAACAAGATGACAGGCAAGCAAATGGTTGTTTTGGGCATTTTTATAGACATGGCCACAAGACAATGCACAAAATAATGACTGTCAGGGGAGGATTTAGGGGGGAGGGGCTGAGGGGGCCAAGCCCCCCCCTCCCAACCAAGTTTTTCAACAAATTATAAGGACAAATGTACTAATACAGGAAATACAGTTTACAGGTCAACTCTTCACTCATAAATTAATATTCAAATCTTATACAATCAATCATTAAAAAATTTCGTGAGTTTTGACATAAATATATTTCGGCCCCTCCTTGCAAAAGTACATGTAGTCGAAAATTAATGCAATAATTGGATGTCTGCACACAGTCCTGTTTAAGCCCTCCCCCCCCCCCCCCCCCCCCCTCCCCCACTTCCCCTTTCCACTGACTTCTTCCTCTAACCCTGACAACTTTTCAAAGCACAGTTCAGGGCCACTAAGCCACACCCCAGACCACACATCAATTACAAACATGCAATGATAATGTGATACTTTAAAAGTATGTATATAATTTTTCTGCCAGCAAGAACTTCATGACAATAGTGGGAAACAATAATCATGTGATGCCGGCGACAATAGGTAGTGGTCATCGACGACTGATTGAAAATTATGAGGTAACTTTACTTCTTATTGAATCCACATACTTCATGGGGAAAAAAAGCAACTTCAGAGTCAAATAAACATTCCAATTTGAACTGAATTTTTAGAGTAGAAGCATTCACCATAAGTAACATCTTTACATAGTAAAGTTCATCAATTTCCAGGACAAACAATAGAAGAAGATTTCGTTACAGACAGTGGCTGAGTGATAAATCCAGGGCTGTCCCAGGGCTTTTAGGACAGTTGACAACTATGCATTAAATAGCTATATACCAGAATTCTTTGCTTGAGAAATTATGCCAGATACAGTTATAACGTGAAAGTGCTGAGCAATTACATTGTTTTGTTGTTCTTGTTGTTTGATTTTATTTAAACTAATTTGGTTAAGTGATTATAAAAGGATATCCATACTGACTCAGTGTGACAGTAACAAGCTATGCTTGCAAAACAGAAGTCTGAAGAGTGAAATAAAAGAACCTGAAGTACTCCAAGATGTGTGTGTGCTTGTCTGGCTGACTTGCACTCCACACAGTAGCAAATCAAATAGCCAATTGCTCAAGTTGAAGAAATATGTCTTAATTGGAAATTGTAAACAAAATTGCTTTTTATCAAGTGACAATGCACAGTTTGCAAATGTATACTATTATAACTGTGGTCTTTCAATGAGTTTTAATCTGATATATATATATATAATATATAGCTATTTGTGATGACCTGGTCACCCAATTGAAGAGATAGAATACTGTGCCTAATGAGGATTTAAGTTAAACTACAACATCACAAAAAAAAGAAAACAAAACAAGACACAATCTTTTTAAAGAGGGTATTTTAATCTAAATGTTGGAAGTAGTATGAATACTAATATTATATTACGTTGGAGGTAGTATTATTTTACTTAGCTACAGATTTTTGATATTTTATGAAAAAACTTGTAGGTTATTTTACTTGTCCCAGGATATAATATGAAGGAACCAGAAACCTTTTTTGTAATTATTTTTTCTATAGTTGTCACCAAAAAACTCATTCAGTTTTGACCTCTTATTTTATCAGAAACACAAAAGTTGTAATTATTATTATTTACCACAATAGCTATCACTTAGTACAAGTTTATAGGTTAGACATTTTAATTTTTTTAAAGGTGATTCCCTCTCTGATTTAAAGTACTAGTGTGATAGAAGCTATTCTCAGATGTGATGACAAAAATCATTTATCTAAAGGAGAAAAAAAAACATGTATGGCTACTAGATAAGTATATGTTGGTGATGTACATAAAAAAAAAGTTTAACTAATCATATAGCTACTGGCATTAAAAATTGGCTATAATTATTTCACAAAAAAGTTCCAAACTCCTTTCCAAAATTTAATACACATCTCTTTGATCGCAACATCCTGTTTCTTTTGTGACTTGTTTTCATCAGCATCCTTTTTCCATTGCTAAAAATAACAAACATGTGTTTTTTAAAGACAACAAAACCATTTCATTAGCCAAAGTTAGCATTAAATAAGTCAAGTCCTCATCATTTCAATACATGAGAAAGATATCGTCAGTTTAGCTACTATTGAGCTGCTATGTTCAATTATTTTCTTTGTATAGGTTCAAAATGCATAATGTTTCCCTTAGCTAGGGCTTGTAATTATATTTTTTGAACTGGGGTGGGAGGTGTAACTTTGACAGTGAGCGTACTGTGTGTGTGTGTGTGTGTAGGGGGGGTATAGTGAAAAATGACTAAAACTATATTGTACTGCTACAGAATGAATAAATTTTTAAGTGCTTGCATGAGGAAAAATAACTTTAGTTTTGTAGCACTTGGCTGCAGTCTACTACCAAGTCAATTCCTTCATCTAGCAACAAGATAAGTACTTTAGGATTCAGCTGTTTAGCTAGATATCTACGATAGTATCTAAAATACACCTGACAGGGTGGAGGTGATCAACTGTAAGGTGCTATGTAATATTTAATATAAATTTGTTGCATACACGTTTTATAATTTAATGATGTAAAGTAATGGCAGCATCAAACAATTATATTGCATAAATTAATTTGATGTATGGCAGCGAGCATTTGAATTTTTATCAGTTCTGGATTCACTGATAAAGTATTTTAATTTTCAATACATTAGACTAGAGGACTTGTAGTCTTTTTTACTTCAATCGATCAAATAGCTACCTACTCGATATAATTAAGATTCTTTTTTAAGCAAATAAATAAATAAATATTCAAAGAGAAGGTTTTTGATTCAAACTAATGTTTTTGTGGCAACTGATGTAATCATATTCATTAAAACTAACTATATTCATTGCATGTATAATTGCCATGGTTTTTTACAACTTCCTATATGTATCATCCATTTTTGTGCACTTTTTTTAACAGATAGCTAACAAATTCTTAACAATTTTACAAGCAGGCTCGATTCACTACAGTTTTGTACTTCTGCAATGCATGTTCCACCTTAGAAATGGCTGACATTACAGCAAGTAAATATGCAAACATTATATGTAAGATTTTTATATGGGATTCTCCAGCAGCTTTAACAACTTTATCATCCAAAACTTAATGAAATTTCTAGAACATATTACTATTTTGCTGTGACTAATTTTTTCCTTATTTTTTTCCTCTCTTGTTCTTCGGCAAATGTAAACAGCATCTTTATTTCACGTAAGAACTTGTAATTGAGGTGAAGGAAGAACTAAAATTTCCATTTGTAATTCTCACTCAACATTTGTCCAAATATTTGGCTAAGGAATTTAACAAACTTCTATTTAATCGAGAAACTCTATTGTTGTATAGTTTCTTACACGTTGATCTAAAAACAGAAATAGTTATTATGCCGATAAGTAAAAACAAATGTGGCCCTCTAAAGATTTAAATTGTGAGAATTCTTTGAGATATTTTGTTATAGTACAAACAAGGATTGAATAACCACACCATTTTGCGCTTCATTTTGATGCAAACTAAGCTTCTAGCCCAATTGAATTGATACCAGTCCAATTCATGTCTACCTTCCCCCTTACTTCAATTTTCTCCGCATATTGAATTTGTTGAACATCCTCTTTAGTGTGTGATCGTGATCCTGTCACCGATACTGTCTCGGTATTCTGTACAAAATGGAACACAAGAGTAATGAAAAGCTTGAATCAAGAGAATATAAATTAAGAAATACTTCACATTATCTCCAAGATATATAAAACAATCAAATAATAGAAATTTGTTACAAATGTGTCTTACTGCTGAATTGAATCTCTTTTGTTTCCAACTTCTAATATACTTGTTAAATTTTGCAAGTGGATATTTTGAAGAGTGATCCAGGGAAGCCATTTCATTAATCTCCCGTAAATCTTCCTCTACTAGATTTATTTTGATTTCCTTCTTTGTCTCTGACATGAATATTTTAAGTATTGTAGCTACCATGAATAGACCACTACAGCAATAATAGCCTAATAATTTGTTTTGATTTCAAAATTACCACACACCTAAGATAAAAGAGTTTGATCGAACTCCCCTTTTGGGACCAATTGAGTAATAGAGTATACATAAAAGAATAATTTGTTGGTCTTACAGTGGTGTAGGAAGACGCTTTGGTATGGGTGGGCTCCTAGGGCATGTGTTTTGTGGTTTACTGTGAGAAATTACATTTTTACAAGTAGTGCCAAAAAAATTATGGGGGATTCTCCAGCCCCCGGACCCCCCCCCCCCCCCCCCCACTTCCTACACCACTGTCAAAACATTATATTATCTTCAGATAATCCATTTAAAAATGCTACATGTAGGATTCTAGTGAAAGTGATGTTGCTGGCTTAGCTACCATAAAAGAAAAATTATATACTCCGTTGCGAACTTTGACCACAAAAGCCTTATTCTGCTGAACTAAGGTGAAGCAGTAAAAATATAATTTGTGGCTTGTTTGGTTGTTTCAGGAATCAAATGCAAACAGACAGTGTCAAAGCACCCTTAATGCCAGAGATTCTATTTTAAGGCCACTGACATGATATGATTTGTCAAAACTGTCTGTGTAACTACTTTTGATATTGCTGAGCACAGCTAATATGCTCAAAGTGAGGAAAAAAACTGTAAAAAATGCTTGCACCAATAGACTCTCTTGTTTCCATTCCCCCCCCCCCCCCCCCCCCTCCCTCCATCTGGTTAGTTTAAGGGTAAGCAAGGTCAATTAAGTCCTTCTTAAAGTGATAATCTTGAATAGACCGCATGGGTGATAGATATATAAAGTGAGCATTGAAACATCACATCCAAGCTGTGGAGGGTTAATTCATTTTCTTGGTCTGTAAATATATGGTGATATGTTCAAACCAATACCTGGACATCCACAATTAAATCTACCAGGATGTTTTGGACAAATCCCAGCTTGTATCTTCACCACAAATGCTTCTATTATAAATGTAATAACCACCTGAAGAATTACCTGTAAATAAAAATGGTACAAATTTACTGGCTATTGCTAACAACGTAAGTAAAATTACTTTTTATTAAACAAACTTCCTTTTATACCTTAAAATAGTTTTGCTAATGTAGACAGACAAACAGACAACACAGACAGACAGACAGGCAGGAAGACAGACAGACAGACAGGCAGGCAGGCAGACATACAGACAGACATACAGACATAAAGACAAACAGACTAATTAATTCTAACCAGCTGAAAGGCCAGCAAGCTGTCATAGCTACAGTCATTAAATGCTTTCAAAATAATTACTGTCATTTTTTTAAGCAAAAGTTACAAAAAAATCAGTATTACTTACAGGCTGTGAATTAAACTAGAAATAATTAATCTTACTATCATTCTTATTATAGTGATTCGTTCTAATATGGCAATAAATTCCTTTTTCATGACTCTTACAAGAATAATAATGTAGAACATCATGAAATACAGTCTGGTCGAGCCACGGGTGTTTGAGTGCGCCTCAGACACAAATCCTTCCTGTAATAATTTTGTTACAATAGAAATTTTAAATTTGTAACTTTAATTTTCACATGACTCTGTCCAGTCACCTTTATTTATTATACATTTAATAATAGAAGAACTAGCTCAAAATCAGATAACATAACCACAGACCTTAAAATATTTGCATTTTCACAAGAACTAAATGAATTAGAAGAACTTTCTAAAACAGTGTCTTCCCCCCCACCCCTCACATACCTACAAATATTTGAACATTCAAGTGTGTATAAGAGAGAAACTCACCATAATTATATACCAGTTGTTCACCACCATCAAGATGAAAAGTGTAACTACAGCAAGTATTAGGAGAACTGTATAGGACCTATATTAAAAATAAAGGGTAAAGTCTCACCATAACTGCGAAGGATGTTGTTAAAATTGTTGAGGTAGTAGGATGGTAATGTTGAATTACCAATATCACTGCTATTTTTAAAGTAGTCCCCAACATTGTAAAGGGCATCTGAACAACAACCTGGTCCAACTTTTTGGAAAAGAAACTCCATGCCAATGATGGCAAAGCAATAATAGATAATTAAAATTAGTACAAGAACACTGATGAGTTGAGGGGCAAGGTCCACCATGGTGTTCATGAGGTCTCTGTACTGACACTTTATGCGAATTAAGCTACAAACCAAAGAATATTACAATACATGCTAAAGATTGAGATTTGGTGTTAATCTTTACCGAAGCAGTTTGAGTGGAATTAAAATGATCCACGCTTTGTTGTGGAAGCTGAGAATAGCTGCTATTAGACTGATTGTTATTACAATGATATCTGCTCTGAAATTAAAAAAAATGCAAATAAAATATTTATGCAGTGGTGATGAATAACAATAACAAGAGAATTTTTGAAACTGACCAAATGTCTTTACTGTTTATCATAATGTTTAATTTGAAATGTTTTTAAATAGTTTTATTTATGCCTAGGCCCATCATGTAGGCAAGCATTAACAATCAAAACTACTTTTACATGCAACTGCTATCAGACCAGAGAAAAAAAGCAATGTTTGTAATTCTCATGAATTTTTTTATTTGAGGTTCAACATTTTATTCCACATAGAGAGAAATGTGCTATCTGAACCCAATTATTTTAAAAACCATTCAAGCAAGTTCAGTGTTATAAATATTTTACTCAGTAAAATTATGTACATACCATGATCCTAACAAAATCATGGTTATTGAACTCACAAATTCCAAAAATTAGTAAAAAATTCAAGTCCATAGCCCAAAACATTGAGGACAACATCAAAGAAGTATACTGAAATGATACATGTTTCATAATGTCAACATTAATCATAAAATTTTATAAGTTGTCATACTTAATAAGAATGAAAAAGTAACCCATATCAAATGATGAAAATCTTCAAATCTTTGTGAGTCATCTGATGGGGGAAATTAAGTTTTAAAACAGTTGTGTAAAGAAAGTGGAGTAAGGTTTCTACCTTTTATCAACTGAGCATAGAGTGCCAGGAAAATGAGGTTACCAAGAACAACTATACCTAAAGGAAACATTTTAAACTTGACAATTAAATATTAATTATTAACCTACTTATAAGTAATTTGTAGCCGTCATGTTTCACCACAAATTCGTTTTCTATAGAAGAATCAGATAAAATATTTCGGAGAGACGATCAGCTCCATGCACTTACTTTCTAAAATTTTGATCACAGCTGGAGTACAACATGAATACCACTGATGTCTCTTCGTCTTTGATAATAAAATAAAATAGATATAATACACTTAATACCACCAGTGTGTATACCAGTTATTCTGTATGTAAGGGAAATAAAGTAAACTTTTTTTTTAGTTCAATAGTACAGTACTAAGCATTTGCAACCAAAAATTACTAGATTAATTAATTCAAGTGCCAATGATACCATAAAGCAAACATACTTCTGACCATCCATAATCTATAAATTCATAGAATTGTTTGAAGCCTTCTTCTTCAACTTCCTGATGTTTAACCTCTTTCTTTTTATTCAAACACTTGAACACGCACATAACTTGCCACACAGCTGTACGTAAGACAAAAAAATCACAATAATTTAAATACAGGTAAATGATCACAGTTTATGGCATAACATTTAAAAAAAACGCATGATGTTGCAGTAAGGAACTTAGAGGTAATGAGAAAATCAATGAGCGTTATCTGTAAACCATTCCTGCTGACCCAATCCCTAATTACTTACGCATTAGTGGGCGATAATGACGCATTAAGATGACAAAGTCATGAAATGTCACTGATTTTGTGTCTGAGTATGAGCTCAGGAGACCAAATGCCCCACTTAGTGATTTACTGAATAACGAAAAAAGAGGTTAAAGTAATTAATGTTAAAACTAATTTATCTATATACCGTTTATTTTGAAAGAGTTCTTTGAATTTCATTTCATTAACTCTGCTGAATGAAGCATACACTACAGCTAAAAGCTGTACAGATCAAAAGCAGTATATAACATGGTGAAAAAACATTCTACAACATCAGCAACTTAATATAACTTTGTGTGGTTGAACAAATCATACTATTTAGCTATTTAGCTATTTTACATCATAATATAAAAATATTGGTTCGGGGAATTGACTGAAGTTTCCATTTTGAAGATTACTCACAGAGGTGGTTGACTTAAATTCAGAACATAAATATAAGGAAATATAAAGCATAAAAATAATTATGAATGCAGAAAAAGTTGGGTTATTCTAGCCTAGTCCCTTCCTGTTAATGTCATTTAGCAATTTATATATTAACAGCTTGGCATTATTTGTATATGAATATATTATTTATTCCATACCACATTGGATGCAAAGTATAGAGTAATAACTAAGTACACTATCATGAAGATGGGCGTGGCATCATGCAGTGCATAAGACTCCATTATAACATCCGGATTGCTGAAATACAAGCAAATAAAATTATTCATATATTCCACAATATTAAATATCACACCTAATTAGCTGAGTTACAATTGCCTGAACACATTTTTGAGATGCTCACTTGTTTTATTTCTAAACAATTAATAAGCAATACTAATATTATTGTTAATTGCCTTAGATTGTATCAGTCATGAAGGGCTTAAGTTTAAGAACAAGTATATGCAAGGGCGTACACACAAGGCTGGGGAGGGGGAGAGGTTTAGGTGAACCCCCTTTCAAGTTAATAATAATTTTCATAGTCTATCAAGACTTTATTAACCCTCAGCGTGCATGTGCCGAGAGGGTTATAGTAGTCATCCTCTCTGTCAGTCTGTCACGCTCTGATTTTGGAGATTACTGACAATTAACCATTGATTTAGGTATGAACTTACTCAGACTTAAGACCTTTCATTGTACTACTTTTTTTAATTTCGGGCTAATTGTCGAGAAAACGCGAAGCTTTCAGCTCCACGGTAGGTACCAGCTTTAGTGGATAATGCCCCTACTGTCTGCACATGATAATCACGTGAGCAAAATTTCTTGCAGCCCGCGGTGTAGTATGTTTTATGCTCAGTGAAGTAACTGAGATGAAAGAAGGGAAGTTTGGTGTTGAAAATGTAAATTAACAATTAAAATGTTCTGTTTTTGTTTGTTTGTTTTTTTGCTTTAGCATCTCTATAGTGGGTGAGTGAGCTATATCTCTGTTGTTCATGAGTTTACTTAAAAAGTAGTTTTGCAGTATAAACAATTTTGCCACATGGATGCATCATAGTAATGGAAAAGAAATACTTACTTTGCTGTACTGGCTGTTATAAAGAGGCTAATAAATGACTTTCTGAAGGTTTGGAAATACTACAAAAATTACAATCAATTATTGTATTTTATTTATTAACATGGCATTCAAATAACTTACATATGGATTAGTATCGGCAAAAGAAAAGTACCCTGTAAGCACAAAAAAAAAAAAATGAATTCTCTCTATCTCTTTACAATATTACTGAATCAGTATTCACCAAAGAGAGAAAATAGTGCAATGAAGAACACAAGGAAGAGCATAACCTCCAGAATTGGCTTAGTGATCTGCGAAATTTGACGCATCACTCTACAGAATTGATGATTTTGAAGAAACATGATAGTAGAAATATAACAATTACAAATATTGCTCGAAATTTTATACCTTCTCACATCTCTCATGTAGTGAGTGTCAAGGAGCAAGAGAGGTCTGAGTACTCTGGTGATGCGGACATGGTTCTGTTGCCTGATGACAACTGTCATGGCCTCCACCAACATCACAAACAACACCACAGCCTATATTTACATAAAGTCTTATTAATTATTGCACATACAACTGGAATTTTTAGCACTTATTTATTTCTTTGCTGAAAAAGATTGAATTTTCCCAAGGTACGATTATATTTCTGTAACAAGCTACACATTCATGGTGTGGTGGAGATTCCAGCACAGATCACATCTCCAGCCACACATATAACACAACCCCACTCCAACATGTAACTGTTTATTTAACTAATTGTTTATTTACATTGTATTTACTTGTAGTATTTATTTCATTAATAGATCACTAATTAGTATTCATACAGTTCACTTCACCCTAACACTAATTCACACTTTTCTTCCATTTTTGCAACCATATTTGGCCATATCTCATCTCCACCAATCAGATTTAAGCACCTGTTAGTTCTATATCATGCTCACTCAGAATAGGGGTGTGTCGGCCGGTTTTCTATATAAACTGGCTGGCCGGCATACCCCAACAGTCAGTCTTAAGTTCTTGAACTCAAACCCAGGTTCTTGTTAATTAATTTTAATCAAGTCAACCATAAGGCCAGTACTTAGAACCTTAGGTCTAGCTTATGAGAGATAAGGGCGGACCCTCAATCCATAACCCCTCCATATTGCTCACTGAACATTTTAAGAACTTTTATTCAAAAGTAGTGACTTCTGTGAGGGCCAGAGGAAGAATGAAGAAAAGAGATGAAGAGAGAAGAGGAGTACAGAGAAAGAACTTATAGAACTTGTGTGTGTATTTAATTTCTATTCAATGTTGCCGTGTTGTGCGTTAATTTGTGTATCATTCAATCTTGTGCGTTATTTTGAACTTATTGTAAGTTGCACGTACGTGTGTGGTTTCTGTGTGTTACCATATTTGGTCATGTTTGCGTTCACTATAAAACCGAGTGTGCGCATGTGTGAAGTCAGTCCAGCTGGTGTTCGAGTCAGCGTAATAACTGTCTCTTGTTCATATCTTGCCATTGTGCCTGTGTCTTTGTTATTTTGTAAAATTTATAACTTAGATACTTTGACAAGTGCAGTGCAAGTCCACTGGTCTCTGGTGGCAGCAAACTTAATCTATTTACTCAGGTGTGGAGACATAACAGCCCATTCCCTGAGCGTGCGAGGATCTCTGGTGATTAAAACCCCGGAATCCCACAACTTCATTTGCAAATTATTGCATTTTTTTATACAAACTAAATAACGCTGAGGGTTTGCACTCTTAGTGCTCTAGCGTTGATAGAGTTTATAGCTTTCAGCTATTGTTTTGTTATTTTCTTCAATAAGTACACAACCTTATAAAATTTCTAGAATGCCCCCTACCTGTGTTGTGAGAATTGATTGCTAGTAATAATTGTAAACTCTACAATCAACTAAGCAATTGGCTAGGAAATGAATGTTGTACAAGCTGCGATCAAGTTAAAAAAATTACATCATTTATATCCACTGTATTATGGCTCAATTTTGGAGGAGCGGCACAGGACCCTATGCCTACAAGATTTATTTTAAACATACACAGAATTAAAATGTTTGGCTGTCAAAGAAAATATACATCTATTGAATAAGAAAGGCTGAGGAAGAAGTTGTGAAGTGAAAATAACGGAATAAAAAATTCCACAGATAAAAAGAATCTCAAAAAAGAAAAATTCCTCTGGTCTGTAATTGAAAGTGAGACTATAGCCTAGTAGCACCCAATAGTATAAATACAAAATTGAAATGTTCCCATTGGTTGTCGTATCTCAGTGGATATAGTGCTTAAACATTAAGCAAGTGGTCCTGGGTTTGATCCCTGGTGATAGCCAAACATTGTTAAATTTTTTAACCCTCTGTGCATGTGTGGGCAGGTTTTAGTACTCTCCGTCAGTATGTCAGTCAGTCATTCAACAATGGATCTTGAAGACAGTGGCCATTACAAACCCTTTGTCACGTCATAATCACATGAGCATATAATATCTTGTTTTTTTTACTTTACAGAGTACAGGAATTGGAGTTCAGCATTGGAACTACGAGTGAGTTTTCATTGCATTTTCATTGCATGAGCGATATATCAACCTTTCATATGTACCTCATATATACTACTAGTGATGTGCTTGAGCACAAATGGCGAGTAGCCTGAAACTACACTATTGTTAAACATTTAATTTTAACTTCTAACACTCAAGCTACTAAAAAAATAGTCGAATTTTGTATATACGGTAAAGGGGATTCAATTCTGTAACAGTTTTGTACTAGATTGGCCTAAGCCCTATCTAGCTACCTATACTTGACAGTATTAATATATTTACTATTAACTATAATTAAAACAATTCAATGACTGACATAACTCAACACAACTGACTATAAAACTCAACTATATCTCTACAAGTCTCAGTGTTATATAAGTAAATCACACAAAACCACAATGAGGTAATGTCTGTTATCTGATGAGGTTGTATCACACCACATCTCCCCCATTATAGGTAAGTCTCTCTGGGGTTTTTATAGCAACACCGGTCTGTGAGCGAGTTGCGATACGTCTGGGTACCTCCGCTGGTTGACTATCTGCTGGAGTCTCAATTTCACTAGCTGGTTCAGCTGGGATGTTCGGAAGTACATTCAGATGATTCTGATTCCTTCGAATTTCTCCAGATGGTGTCTATGACATATGATCTTGGACTTGCTGCTGGCTGACACACTCTGCCTTCTACTAACTGATTCTCTGAAGTGATCACGACTTCAGAGCCATTTGGTATTTCAGCTTGAACTTGAACTCGATGACGCTGATCATAATTTTCTTTTTGCTTGGACTTGAATTGAACATTATCTCTCCTGAACTGAGGTAGATATGACCACTCTGGTGTTAACATTTTTGTGGTTTGTGGGATAGTTGTACGAAGTTTTCTTCCCATCAGTAACTCAGATGGACTGAGTTTGCACCAAGGCATAGGAGTTGCCCTGTATGAAAGAACTGCCAAATGTGGGTCTTCTAAGCTTTCCAGTAATCCTTTCACAGTCTTTACCATGCGCTCAACTTCTCCATTACTCTGTGGATACTTAGGCGAACTGGTGATATGTCGAAATCCATACTTCCTTGCAAATTCAATAAACTTGTAAGAAACAAATTGTGGTCCATTATCACTTCTCAGAATTTCAGGAATTCCGTGTCGAGCAAATATCACCTTCAGAATTGAAATTATTGCTGTTGAGGTAGTTGATTTCAGTTGATGAATTTCTGGATAACGTGAGTAGTAATCCACTGTGATCAAATACTGTATTCCTTTATGTTCACACAGATCAGTTCCAACCATTTGCCATGGATAATCTGGTAAAGGAGTTGGCAGTAGAGGTTCTCTTCGAGGTTTAACATGTTTGGCACACTCACTACAATTTTCAACTAACTGTTGTATCTGACTTGACACACCTGGCCACCACACTGACTGTCTTGCCCTCATTCTGCAGCGCTCCACTCCTTGATGACCTTCATGTATTTTGTTTAGGATATCCTTCCTCAAAGCTGCTGGTATAACAATACGATGGTTGTACATTAGTAAGTCCCCACATAGACTCAGTTGAGCTCTGACTCTCCAGTATGGCTTCAAAAGACTTGGGACTGTATCTCTGATAGGCCACTCAGTCCTGCAGAATTCTCTTGCTTGTGAGCATTCCACATCTTCAATTTGAGCTTTACGGATTTGTTCCAATTTTTGTGGTGAAGCTGGTATTGATGACATTGTGACATGACTGATATAAGCCTCTACTTCCTCCTGCAGTTCCTCTTCTCCCCTCTCACTGAGTGGTGCTCTTGACAATACATCTGCTGCATAGAGACTCAAAATCCTTGGTGGTAAGTTGTCCAGATGCTTAGTGTTGAGAAGTGGTACTAATGGCTTGTGGTCTGTTTCCACTTGAAAATAACGATCAAGAACATAGGTGCTAAACTTCTCACATGCCCATGTAACTGCTACTGCTTCCTTTTCGATCTGAGCGTATCGTTTTTCAGCATCCAATAAAGATCTTGAAGCATATGCAACTGGTTTCCAATCTTGATTATGTTGCTGAAGTAACACTGCCCCCAATCCATATGAGGATGCATCTGCGGAGACTTTGGTGTCTGCTTCTGGATTGTATAATGCAAGAACTGTTGGCTTTGAAAGTTCCTGTTTGATATCTTTGAATGCTTGTTCTTGACTAGAACCCCATATCCATGGTCTTTTGGTGCTCATCAACTGTCGCAGTGGTTCACTTATTTCTGCTATATGTGGCGAAAATTTTCCCAACTGGTTCACTAAGCCCATGGAATGACGTAAATCTGTTAATGACTGAGGAGTGGGCATCTGAACTACTGCTGATGTTTTATCTGGATCAGACTGAATACCATTTTGATCAATGATGTGTCCCAAAAACTTAATGCTATCCTTGCAAAATTCACACTTGTCCTTGTTAAGTGTAGCCCCTGCTTCCTCAATTCGCTTCAATACTGCTTCTAAGCGTTGCTGATGTTCTTCTTCAGTTGTACCAAACACTAGCACATCATCGACTAAACAAACAACTCCACTGAGCCCTTCGAGAATTTTGTTCATCCTCTGTTGAAATAATTCAGGAGCACAGGATATTCCAAATGGTAGCTTGTTGAAATGATACCTCCCAAATGGAGTGATGAAAGTTGTGAGGTGGCGAGATACCTTTGACAGAGGAATCTGCCAAAATCCACTGTTTGCATCCAACTTGGTAAATTTCTTTGCACCTGCTAACATTCCCAATACATCATCAACCTTTGGTATTGGATGAGGCTCTCGTAGCACACTTTCATTTAACGGCTTGAGGTCCACACAAATTCGTACGTCACCTGATTTCTTCAGAACAACAACCATTCCTGTGCACCACTGAGTTGGCTTTTCGACTTTAGTGATAACCTTCATTTTCTCCATGCGGTCAAGTTCTCCTTTCACCTTTTGTCTGAGAGGAATTGGTACATTTCTTGGAACAAATAATGCATATGGAGTGGCATTTTCTTTCAATTTTACGGTGTATTCTTCTCCAATGGTTCCAAGGCCATTAAAAACTTTCGGAAACTTCTGAACCATCTCCAGATCTTTTGTGCTTGTAGTGTACACACGACTTACTAATTTCAGACCTGTCATTGCTGACAATCCCAAAAGGTTGGTTTTCAATTCTTCAACTACGAATATCGCTTGGCGTTGACCGTTGACCGTATTTGAGCCATCCAGAAAACTGCCCAAGTACTTTTAGTGTTTGGTGGGCTGGACCATACAAAGTTTTGGACGGACTCTTCAACTCTGGTTTTCCCAACAATTGATATATTGCCGTGACTTCGGCATCTGTATCCATTTTGAATGAAACTATTTTCTGCTTTATTTGAATATCTACTGACCATGACGTTTCGTTATCCGATGACATAGTACCAATAAAGTAAGATTCGGGTTGCAAACAATTTTGACATGAACGATTTTCCTCGCTACTGTTAGCTGCTGTAGACACAGAAGACACACTTTGCGAAGAAACAATATTTACGGAAGTGTCCCACTTTACCGCAATTGAGGCAAACCACACCCGTTGCCGGGCATTTCTCACCCGGGCGATGCTTGTCACGACGACCACAGCGCATGTACACTGCGCCTCTGGCTTTGGTTTGGACTTCTGGTTTCGAGGTCTGTCCCACTTTATCTGTCCATCAAACCTCGGCTTGTTGGCTTGCTGCCCGAATGGTGGAGTCTTCCAACTGTGGCTGCTTTGATGTTTGTCTGACGTTGACGTTGCTGGTCTTTTACTGCAGCTTTCTGCCTCACCATGGTTTTAGCTGTGTCCAAGGTAAGTCGAGAATCTGTTTGAAGTTTTTCCGAGAGCGCAGTATCTCGGATACCAACGACTAAGCGATCCCTTAGCATTCTTCCTTTAGTTCTCCATACTCACAGAACTCGATCAAGTTGTATCATTCCGTGATGTACTGTTCGATAGACTCTCCTTCACGCTGAGAGCGACGGTTGAAGCGCGCCCGCTCAAATATCACATTCCTTCTGACCTTGAAATGTGCGTCAAACTTTTCCATCACTGCGTCGTACTTCGTATCAGGAGCGACAGCGAAGCCTGTGGAAGCTAGTGCACTCTCAGCTTCCTTGCCAAGACAATAAAGTAAAGGGTCAAAGTACATAATGACATACGTACGTCCACACACATATGTAAACAAAAACAAATATCCTCGATTTTCAATTGTGTTACCCCTGAGAGTGTCTTGCTCGCTTCGCTCGCTCGCCAATTATTCTGAGAAATGATTTTATGACTATTGTATCTTAGAACCCGTTGCTATATTGTTACTAGGTGTACTAACTTGGTAAGTGTGCACTATTTTTTGCCTTTAGGTATATAAACTGTGCATACTAACCACCCTTGGGGTATTGCTATTTTTGAGTTTTAGTTTAATAGAATAGGCCAAAGCTGTGTGAGGCCTGGATATGATATGTGAGTACTACCCTCTCATATCCGACCTATACGGGGACCAGCCCTAGTTCACAACTCTCCAGCAGCCCTAGTTCGGACAACTCTCCTGCTGGCACTCATACCCCAGGAATTTACCATAGCTAGCTGCTGAACTGTTTACCGCAGAGCAGAGCAGCCCAGGGTAGAGTTAGATCTGGAGATAACAGCTGGCAGCTACAATGCTAAAGTAAACCTGCTAGGTGTGCTTCAATTGAATTTTAATTGAATTTTAATTTTGGGCCGGAAATTCGCTTGACGCCGAAAATGCTGATAAACCAAGTTGCTAGTGGAAACTGGCGGGTAAACGGGTTCTAAAATAGTTAGAGCATGCGCTGAGGTACTGGTGGATTTAGTGCACAAAGCCCTCGGGCCTATGGCCCTTGGGCTTCAGTGCACTAAATCCACCAGTACCTAAGCGCGTATGCTCTAACTATTACATAGTGCTGAGAGAATACATTAATATGGTTCAAATTTAGGCTTACTATTAGAACAATTCGATGTCTGAAGATGTGATGCCTTGAGGAGTGGTGGTATAAAGACCAATACCAGGCCAAGTGAAACAAAACATTCACCAACAACAAGATCAGCCAGAATAATTCCAGAGCTCCATGAGCCTGTTCCAAACACATCACAAGTTTCATTTCAAATTAATAATCATAGCCAACTTACTATAACTAGTTTTTTCTTTTGTTCTGTATTCAGGTGAAATTCACCAATTGAAGGGGTTTCGGCTAATGCTAGCAATAATAACAGGATACATACAACGAGATGAGCAAAACGGTAAGGTCTACTTTGCAGAATAACAAAAGACAATTTGGATAAAGTTACTCCAGGATGATAAAAAAACTTTCCATCTGCTCCTTCTCTAATGTGGAGAAGTGATTCCTACATAGCACAGGAACGCGCTACCATAAAAAGTTAACCAAAGACATATGGCAAATAGGTGACTGATAAATACAAATTTAAGTAAGAGCATAACAGAAAGATCCCTTGTTTTAACTGATAGGTAACCTATGGGAGCCTTCAAACATAGATTTAAAAAAAACAACGTAGTCTAAATGCTTACCTTCAACATATGAATGTCCCCAAATATTTTTTTAGTTGAAGTTTCTATAAGAACCAGTGAAAGAGAAATTACATTGCAGACATTTGAGATAGGCTCAATAAATGTTGAAACTCACTATAATTTTCTGCACTGCCTTTTGGAGACACTGACCCAAATTTTATGTTTTCGCTCCTAGTGGACTCAGCTAGGGTTCCAGCGGCTGCATTGAGGCTTCTACCACTTGATGTGATTAAAGTAAAACCATCAAACGGTGAAGGCTCGTCCTCATGAGCTGCTGGAGCAGAAGGCTCACCCTCTTGAGCTACTGGAGCAGCTAGAAGTTTCTCCTGCCCCGATATTTTCTTTGACGAAGGCATAAGTAACACCAAAGGAATGAGCCTACCAAACGGATACCAACGCACCCCAAAATGTGTTAGTTTATATTCATGCGTGCCCCAGCATTTTACGTCATTAACCTAATTGGCGAGCGAGCGAGTATCATCAGCACGGTGATGGGCGGAGCTTCCGGTCGGCCATATTGGTTAGCAAAACCACCTCGTGGTTGTTCCGAGATGGCTTCTGTCGAGAGATCTGAGTACGTGTTGCGACTCAGTGCGCAGTCTAGGCAGAGATACAAAGAAAGTTGACCTTGATCCTTACTGCCTTGAAAATTCCACATGGGAGAATACGGAATTCTTCTAGAAATTATGGAAAATGGTATTCCAGGCAACCTATCTCCAATTCAGAAAATGTTGTTGAAGTGTCTGATCTTAATGCTAATCTTGAAGTGGATGAAGAAGACTATGAAAAACTATGGTGCTACTGCAATATGCCCAGTTATGGGCTATTTTGGTATTGTTCTTAATGCTTATAGCCCGTTACCCGAGCGACCGCGCTTGTCGTTAAGAACTATAAATCGGATACAGTCTGGTATGCTCGTAAGAAAATGTATTAGCGGGGAAAAGTCTGATATAGTTCTTAGCAACCATAATTATGGTGGAAGGCAGATCAAAGCAAAATGAAATAATGAAGAGTTTGGGTACTTTAATACAATTACTAAGATAGCTAACGCTATACTTTGCTCGTTGTTTATGTTTGGGCTATAAAATAGTTATAAACCAAAATCATTAGGTTTGTATTTCGATTTATAAATCCTCGCCACTCGGGCTGCGCCCTCGGTCTCGGAGTCTATAAACCACATACAAACTTCAATTTTGGTTGATAACTATAACACATAGTGACATTGATTTTAACAACTAACACTCAAGCTACTAAAATAAAGTCGAGTTTTTAAATTAGAAGACATACAATGAGGTAGACTTACACCAACCATAATCGATCCTCGACTTTACCATGATAACTGAGCAGATTGATAGGGAAGGCAGTACAACTTATCGGGATGTCACAACAAATCTAGCTGAAACCTTGATGCTTATCAGAACGACGCTAGATTGGGGGAAAGTTATTAACAGGTGTCAGAGTGGAACATGGGAACATCAATGCATGAGAGCTGGATTGCGTCAGAACTACTTATTTTCAGTTTCATGATACATTTTATGAACAGACTGATGGAGCAGCTATGGGCTCGCCACTATCACCTATGGCAGCATTAGAAAACAGAGCTCTTCAAACATTTCCACAGAGTCCAAAACTTAGGAAAAGATTTGTTGATGACAACTTTTGTGCTATGGCAACATGGAAACGAGCAACTTACTTCCTTTCACAATCATTTGAATTCACAACATTCTGCCATTCAGTTTACTATGGAAGAAGAAAAAGAGGAAAGAATTATATTTCTTGATGTAGCTACTAGTGCGGAGGCAGAATAGAAACTTCTCAACTAATGTCTATAGGAAGCCTACACCACACTGATCTATACATCCATTATACTTCAAACCACCACCCAAGAGTAAAGACAGGCATACTGCATACTTGAACAACAGAATGCACAATGTGTGACAGGCACACCAAAGGAAAGGTAATGTCACAATGAATAACTACTTTTCAAGCTAATAGATACCCACTACAGGTCATCAAGAAAACTTTGCAAGCCCCACCACCCAAACAGGATCATCAAAATGCTGGAGAAAGGCATAAAAGTCCGCCATCTTCGAGATCGCTGTTGACATAGTGACAGACAGAATGAATTAGAGCACTAAGAGTGCAAACCCTCAGCGTTATTTAGTTTATTTAAAAAATGCAATAATTTGCAAACTGTTGAATAAACAGTTCTTTAATTTTCTGCTTACAACAATAATGGTGTTTTGTTTTATTTAAATTTTTAACACATTTAGCTAGCTGTATAATTATGTTAGATGGTTAGTGTGGACAAATCTAACAGTGTAAAGAAATTTATCCGAAGCTGATGTGTGGCTTTTAATAAAGTTTATATGTTCGGTAACTGCAGGAACATGCACATTGCACACTTTCTTGAAGAGACGCATACTCATAGTTGATGAAAGAATCACACCTCCAGAGACATAAGAAATGTCATGCAAAATACACTAGAGGAAATTCAGCACTGGAACTATGAACTAGGCACAGTAAAAATTGCATGCTCACGTGAGCGCATGTGATTACTGAGTTCCTCTTCTTTCAAGGCATAAAAGTCGGCCGTCTTCAAGAGCTGTTGACAGAGTGACAGACAGACAGACAGACAGACAGAATGAATGAATGAATGACAAAGAAGAGACTACTATAACCATCTCAGGCATGCGCGCTGAAGGTTAATGAATGACAAACAGACTACTGTAACCCTCTTGTGCACGTGCACTGAGGGTTAATAACTATTTTAACCAACACACAAATTCATAAATATTGTAGACACTCTATGGATTGTTTTAATATTTAAATCCTCTAGCTAATAAACAGAAGTACTACAGGATGAATTAATGAATAAAATAAATTGAAAAACTAATCTAAATAAACTTGAAAGCAAATGTAACTTTTTTTGAAGGACTAATACAATTAAAAAATAAATGGCAGGTGCCACTCTATTAGTGACTGGCAACGAATGAAATAGGATTAGGACTTTTACTCTCCATATAAAAGTAAGTTAGCTACATAACCAGCACTTAATTTCATAATTGTACAACTGGGTACATACTATAAAAATGAAAAATGTCAATATGATATTCACTACAGCAAACTAGCTTTTTATAAGAGATGTTTGCTATAGCTAATGCTACCCTAATAAAAAATCACAAATACTGTAACAAAATTTCTGCAGGCGTTCTTTATCACACAAGGGTTGCACTTTCAAGCTAGACACTCTTCTAGATTCGTCCCTGTAATACTCCTTTATCCATTCCTGCAACAATAAATGTATGTCTTAATAAACATCCGCCAAACAAAAATAAGAAAAAACCAATAACAAGCTAGAGTCATAATTGAAGTTTTAATGACTTGAATTTCCTATATTATTTCCTATATTATTCTTCCAACATGACATAACTGTGATGCTAAATTCCCTGCATTAGTTATCTCTTCTCACTAAAAATGTTGCTGCATTTAGCTTCTTCTTTTTTTTTCTTTTTTTTTCTTTTTCTTATTTTTTCTTATTTACTTTGGAGAATGTTAAGAGTAGTAGCTAGAAAAAAATGTAACTACAATAAATGAATTATTCTAACATACACGGATGTAATAAACTGAAATTTCTAACAAATACATCCATTAGAAAAAAATCCAGTAAACCATTTTATATGCCAACAATTATACCAACTACCAATTTTCTTAGCACAATTTTCTACCAATCTGCACTTCTTGTTCTCAATGACTTGGCATGCTTCAGATTGACTACTCTAGTGCTGCCTTCGTTTTAAAAACTACAGACGATATACAATTGCATTAGCAAAGCTTGCTGCGGTTATGCAAAGTTGCCATCAACACAACGATATCAACTCTCTCTCACATTAAAATAGGTTGAAGGAAAAGCAAAGATATTATTAAAGTGTGGGAAAGTTGTCACCAAGGGAATTGAACCTAAGACCACTGGCTTAGCTAGCAACTTCACAAATCAACCAATTCTACTTTGTGCCGCTACAATTTTGATACAAAATTCTGATGACAGTCCATGGTATTTTTGATAACTACTAAATTATCATTACTGTAGAAAACTACATATTTTCACGGGTGTAAATAACCTCTATTTCCAATTGTATTGCTCCTTATCTTACTTTAATATCTTCTTCAAATTGTAGTCTGTGCACATCTATGCCAGTATAGGGCCTGGAACCTACAAACTTAAGCTCTACAGTCTCCTCCTGGTCAATAAAAAACATTAGAACTTAAATATGAGTATATACTATATAAACCAAACCTTAATTTAATTCAAATGAAAATATCAACATTTAACTTAGAGTGTACTTACTGTTGTATTGAAGAACCTGTTCCTCCAGTTTCTAATGGCCTTATTTATAGACTGGTTATTCTTGTCACCTTTCTCAATAAATTCCATTTCGCAAACCAAAAGTTCCAGGTCTTCTTTTACCAGAGTGACAGTCACAGTCTTCTCCACATTAACTTTCTCTGTCATGAATACATTGTTGAAAATGAATGCTAATATTGAAAAGGTGCACTTAGAAAAGCAAATATGAATTTGATAGCCTTTTTTTTGGTGTAGTGTCTAGACCTAACACTGCTAGAATATTTGCACCTTTAGGACAGCAGTTTGTATTGTGTGGACAGCAGAAGCACTTCTTGGGACATTCACACTGCCTCTCTGGGTAGCATGAATTATTCTTGATTCTGTAGTTCTCTGGGTCTCTCCGACTGGCCTCACGAGCTTGCATCTTTGATACAAACGCATCCACCATAAGTGCAATGAGCATCTGCAGCATCACCTACCAGTGAAGACCACAAGAAAACACAACTATTGAACTTTTTAAAGTTAAATATAAGCATTAGGCATTTGGCTTACAGAACTAGTGGATATACATTTTCCTTACTAAATAAATTGAAGACATAATTGATTTTTACACAAGATACTTACCAAGGTCGTGAGATAGAATATTATGAAGTATACTCTTCCCCACCATCGAACTTCCGGTCTCATTGTTGATGCAAATCCTTCCTAAAATCCAAATAATAATAATTATAGTAATAATAAAGAATAATAGCATCTAATGAGCTAAATGCTGTCAACATTTCATGTTTTTTCCTCACCATTATAATGTACCAGTTATTGACTATCATCTCATAGAACAACGTCACTGAAATAGAAGACAAAAATATTTACAGTCACAGCAGTGTCTATGGTAACAGATAAGGGAAATACCATAGCTTCTGAGAATGTTGTTGAAGTTTTCAATGTAGTAGACATTCTCTGTTTGGTTGAGGCTAATGTTTGGAGGGAATATGGCTCCCTGGTAATACTTCCCTACACTGAACAGTGCATCTTTGCAGCATCCTTTGTAGACTCTGTTGAAGAGGAACTCCATGCCAATGATGGAGTAGCTGTAGTAGAGAATGACGATGAACAGGAAGAAGCTGAAGAGACGAGGAGAAACTTCAATAAGAGTGTCCAGCAAGTCCCGGTAGCTGTGCTTGATTTTTACCAGCCTACAAACAAAAGAATCATTGTTTTTTTATATTGTTCTTTTTTGTCGAGACAATCAAGCTTTCTAATATTATTGCCAAGCACACGTTCTTATAATGACAATTGGCTCAAATTTGTACACTCCTGAAAGTGTCTCACCCTCCGAAGGATTTATTCTAAGCAAACACAACACATTGCTCATCTATTCATTCATTTATAGTCCATAGAAAGTTATTTTTTATCTCACTTCCATAGAAGTGAAATGCTATTCTTGATAATAATATGAAATTACACATCATGTTTTAAAATCTTCCAAAAAATTCCTCATAATTAGAGTTGAAGCACACGAAACATTATAAAAAATGTACCACATGCAGCTATATAGATGATAGTATGGCATACCTGAATAATTTAATAGGGATGACAAAGGCAATTAGAGCTCCAGAATACACATAGTAGTTCAATACAGCACATACTAGACTGCCACCAATCACAAGTACATCAGCTCTAGGAGGAAAGAATCAAAAAGTGATATGTACTGCTATCACTTTAGACAATCATCTGTAATTTAATCTAACATTAAAAAAAAAAATCAGTGAGATTATTAAGTTCACAAAACCTCATAGAATGGTAATAGTTCTTACAGTGTCACTAAAACTTAGTCTTACATTTGGAACTATCGTGTAACAAACCTTGTAAAAGCTCACATGATTACATTGTAATTATTAGGGGGGAAGGAGTATGTATGTCACCAGGAGTACATATCAAATGCTTGCATAGCTACATTTGACTATCTTTTATTTTCGGGCTAACTAAGTCAAACCAAAATTCTGGCACATTAAAGAGACTTAAATTTTCTTAAGTATTACAGTAGGATGTACCAATTAATACTTGGAAGGCCACTGTTAACTGACAGACATACAGATGAACACACACTGACAGATAAATTATGAATTTTTATTATCTGAAAAGTTAAAATGCAGATCTGTCTTAAATTCTGCTCAATCTAACTTTAGCGAATTATTAATTACTCTTTTCTACATTGATACATTTCTAATCTCACGGAGCTAGTGTAGTAGCTACTGTTAAACATACACATTCCAAAATTTGCTGAAGTAATTGATAAACCCATCAACTAGAAGAGTGCACAAAATATCCATGCTGTATACTACAGAAAAAGATAAACAACAATAAAACCAATGTAAAACTGTTTGGTTTAAACCTACTAGCTAAAAATGTAAATGTTCCCGGCAAAATTTCATGTATCCTATCAAAACGCTGTCTCGGATCTAAATAGCAGACAAAGTAAAATTAAACAAAAAAAATTCTAAAAGATTTAACAACATAACTTGACAGACTACTTTGTATACAGAAAAAAGTTGACAATTCTTTAACAGCAGTATATCCTACTCTAAAGTAAAGCTTTCATTATGCAGTGTCAGAAATGACCAAAAAATAAAAACACAACCTAAACATCTGATTTTCTGCAAACATTATTTATATAATCCTGCCCACTTGCAATAATTATAGTTACCTTTAATGTTGTCCAGACAAATGATGAGAAATGACATGTTAATAAGCACTATTACCCCTGTAGTTACATGCCAAATTCACAAATGATTTGCACAAAACAAAAAGATAACATACCCATGATAAACTTATAAAGTCGCAGAGACACTAAGTAATCAATTCCTAGAGACATACATGTGCAAGTTTATAAACTCGAAATCAATTATTACTTCAAATAATATTTGCTCACCTTCGATAAAGTTTCTAAGACAGTCAGATGGGAGTCTAGAATACCATTTTAACTCATGAAAGGAGTCATTGACCTATGTGATGAATGATATTGTCTTGAGAGTTATTCTTTTTTTTTGTTTGTTTGTTTTATTTTTCCGATGATATAATGCTTACCTGTGTCCAATGAAACTCCAGAATATCATAGAAATGCATGAACTCCTCCAAACTAAGGCCTTGGTTGCCATTCTGGTTGCTCCTGTCCTTGTGTAGAGCTTTGAAGATACACATAACCTGCCATTCAGCTGCAAAAAAAAAACTGGAACCAATTGAAGTAGTGCTAGCTAAAAATATGTTTCTCAATGTACAACTAAAACAAAACTAGCACTGTGGCAATATTGTGACCACTCACGCATTCGCGGTTGATATTCCAACATCATCAAGAGGAAATGGTGAAACTGAATATAGTTATTCTGATTTAACTCGCAAAACACCAGATATAAAGCATCTCTAATATCAAAAATATATAGTAATAAAAAATTGAAAAGTTTCATTTAAAATGAGGCAGCTTGCCTTTTGTGAAAGAACAATTTCTTGTATTTCTGTCGTACAGTATCGCTGTAAGAGCTGTATACAACAGCTAGAAGCTACAAAACATAAGTGTGACCAGACTTTGTAATAAGTATACCATTGACACTTTCATAGTTTTATTTTTTTCCCATTAATTATTCAACAGAGCATTGAAAAAGACTGATTAGCTCTGGAGTAGAACTATGACATCTTGATTTTATCAACGTATTTAGACATTCAGCACTGATCAACACAATCTATACAATAAAGCTACATCTCCTACTCACAAATATGTCACCCCCACAACACGTTTCAGTTCTGACCACAAAAACTATTATTATTCCAGCTCATTTTTCTACATTTCTCATATTATTATCTTCTTAAATCTCACAATTAAAACTATTTTTTAATTATTATTTAGCTTTGCATATTGTACCGTATTGGCAGCGAAGTACAGAGTAAGGACAAAATAGACCACAAAGAAGAGTGGTGTGAAATTGAAGCGAGCATAAGCTTCTAGCATGACTGTAGGATCACTGTAAAATTAAAATAATGTAACAACTTAACAACTATTTTTATTAATCTTACATCCTTGTGCTTACTTAGCAGTTGTAGAAGTCACGAAAAGACTCAGAAAAGATCTTGAATAAGTCAGAAAAAACTACAGAAATATAAACAAAAAAAAATCCTTGAAGTATTATTATGATTTTTCACACTTACCCCTGGATCCAAAAACCCAAATAGAATGTATCCTATTGATTTATTTTAAGATTCATAATTAAATGTATTTTAATCGAATAACTAGAACTTACCAATCAGTGCCATGACCAGTATAAAAAATATGAGCAGAAATACTACATCAATTATTTGCTTGACGATCTCAAATGTCTGGCGAATAATTCTGTGATTTATGGAAAGGCATAAAGAGTAAATTTAGACTTGAATATTGGTATCACCCCTGAATTTTCTAACTAACACAGAATTGGGTCATTCATAGTAGCCCCACTATGACAGCAATATTAAATAAACCTCATGATAGTTTAAATCAAACAGGCATTGGTCATACATTATAGCTGGGAGAACAGCAAGGGAGAGGGAAGGGGAGGGGAACTAGAAGAACAAGAATAACAGTTTAAAAAAACATACGAGATAATGTGTCAATAAAAGAGATTTCTTATTTACTACAATACCACTAATGTACAATAAATGGTTAAAATAACACACTACCATTTTATATAGCCACAAAAGCTATATTTTACCTTCTGACTCCACTCATGTAATAAGCATCCAAAAGTATGATGGGTCTCAAAGCTCGGTCAAGCCTCCTGTGACTCTTGTCCAGTATTAGTATCACAATGACTCCAATATACATCAATGTCAAAATAATGGACTAGGAGTAAATATAAGACAATAGCACTTGGTTAGCAATACACAATATCTAACCATGTCCATTCCATTATGTAGCAAGCTTATAATAATGGTGCAACGCTTGAGCCGGCTCATACTGATAAGACTAGTAGTGTGCTTGAGCACAAATGGCGAGTGAGCCTCCCTAGTTAGGCTACATAAAACTACAGTATTGTGATTAATTTTAACTTCTAACGCTCCAGCTACTAAAAACGGTCGAGTTCTTAATTACATATAAACGGTAAAGGGAATTTAATGCCATAGTTACCACTCACCCCAACTGTTTGACTAAAATTTTTTAAAAAGCAGGTATTTCTAAGGAATTTCCGCACAGTTTTGAACCTAACCCTATATAAGACAAACTTACTGCTGTGGTGGCCAGAAAAGCAGTGCACATATAGTATGTATATTTATTTATTTGTTAGTTAAACGTTTAATTTGTGCTATTCTTTAGCTAAACAGCAGCTGTGACGACCACACTTTCGAACACACTTGATCACTGGACATACAAACACAAGACTTACCTTCGTGGTTAGACTATTGGAAAACGGATTTTCAAGCAGGAACAACACTGTTTCATAGGGCTCATAACCATGACAAATAACACTATACCACTGCCACTCATTTGAATAAATGAGCTCCAGCAAGTTTGTAAGGTTTAACTGCACCCACAAAAGAAAATTCAAAGCGATAAGCAATATTACATTAGATGATACAGATAAAGATTAATAAACCGGAGGATTCTGTTCAGTGAAGTTTGGGATGGGGCCGACCGAGCTAACACAAATATGCAAGGGTCAAAGTACAAATGACATACATACGTCCACACATATATAAACAAACAAATAAAAAATAATCTCGATTTTTAATTGTGTTACCCCTGATATTATCTCGCTCGCTTCACTCACACTTAAAAATTTGATCATGTCGTGTACGTGAGGAAGGGAATAAACTTTATATGAACTTTAATTTTTTGCTTCATATGCGACCATCTACAGAAAAATTGGGTACAGTGCGGGCTCCGGTCAAAAAAGTTTATACTTACGCACTCCGCAGTGTGCTCTCAGTTTAAAAAAAATCAAACTTTTCCTTGTCTTTGGCTCCTGGAATGATGTACACACTCTTGGCCGACAAGATAATAAAAGTAGGTGATATCCATAAATTTAACTTACAATAATAATTATCCTATGTCTAAAAAATTTTCTCTTCAGCCAGATCATGTGCAAGATCACATGAGTGAAGAGTACAGTCAGACAGGTCAACTCTACAGCAGATAATGTCTGGAATAAAAACAAATCTATTATAATTCCTGTGCCAAAGCATGCTGAACATAAAAACTTAGTCATTATAAAAAGAGGCAGATTTTTGGTTATATCTTTAGTTTATACTTTGTGTTACAAACTCACTGGCAGTATGTACTTCAAATAGTTTTCCATGGTAACGTGGTTCTGCTCCACGGATGGAAGTTCTACTAGAGCTAGAAGTAGCAGAACAATGCACAAAGAGAAGTGAAATACATGGTAGAATGGACTGTTGATGATGCTGTATGCAACTTTAGACCATTTGGTTGTAGGATGTCGGTAAAACTTGGCGTTGCTTGCTCCTTCCCAAATAATGAGGGCAGCCTCCTATCAATTGTAAAATAATGATGAAATGATGAAGAAAATCAGGACTAATATAGGGAATGGTTGGTTATTCTATTGCACACTAAAAGTAAGAGATTACTCTATGGCCAAAAAAGGTTGATTAACATAAAAGCGATTCTAACTTGAGCACTATTGAATATACACAGGTGAGTAATATAGCTGGACATATTTTGCTTTAAGTAGATTTTTCTCCAGCTGTATATGTACTCTCAAAAGTACATTTGTTCAATAACTATAACAGATAATGTGGAGCAACACCACAAAGTCTGCCCAATAAAATAAAATACCTTGTAATCAAATTCCCCACTTGATTGTTCGGTTCCTGTATACAGTCAATAGCCAGAATTATAATTAGCAGTTGATAATATTTATGAAGATTTTACAACAATGTTTCTATATAATAAATCCTGGGCAGCACATCTCACCATAAGGAGTCTCAATCTGTACACCATTTAGTATTAGGTATAGCTTGAAATATCAGGTACCTAGCATAGTCTGAATGAGTACATTGACTCTAGCTTCTATGAATTGCTGAGGAATGTTTACTTGGTACATGGATTGCCAGCCATGTCAGCTATCCAACTTTTGCAGTAATTAATAACAGGAAAATTGATTTTGTCGGGGCAAAATATGATAGTAGCAACTCCGCACTTTGAAAGCTGTAAATTTCTGAATTTCTAATCGCCAAACATGAAAAAAAAATTTCAACTATAAATAATTAATATGTACTAATTAGCTATTGTATTACTGATAAACCACACACAGTATAACTAATCTTTCCTTCACCTGAATCTAATGAAATGGAAGTAGGAACAGGTTTTTTCGCTCCATTTTCTTCACGTGGTATAAGTGGTGTAATTGCTCGGTCCAACCAATGTTCTGGGACTATTTCCTCCTCCTTTTCTGCGCTGTATAAATCTGACTCCGTCAGATTGTCTGCAGAGCCTAAAGGCGACGACGACAAGCTCCCCGCGCGGCTTCTACCTGGCGTATCCAGGTCGGACTTTCGCTTTCCTTTTGGTGAATGCTCGTTTGGCAAAAATTGATTAGGAATTTCCAAGTAATGGCAAGACATTATAAACTAGAAAGGGACTCGCTATTACTTCCTCAGAATTGCTATCAGTGCTCTTTTCCTATTGTGGATACGCAGCTGACTCTGCTAAATTGACGCCCGCGCCATAAGCAATAACGCTACTTTACCAATGTAGGTGGCCATAATGTTGGCAACGCGAATGCGAGCCGGACTGTTATCTAATCTCCCCTCTGGAAGCTGTCCTATTCGTAGTATATGGTAAGAAGTTAAATGCTGGCTTCATTAGTTATAACCAGCTTTTATGCAACATCAATATAAAAATCCATCAGTTTTCACTGTGCATGCTATTTCGTCAACTTTTTTAGCAGAAGTTGTTTGATGTCAAAAGATGACACTCTGAAGCTTAGGATCTACACACGCACGGGTGACAAGGGTACGTGCTAAAAATGACTGCATTCTTCAACATGACTGTTACTATGACGGGGATGTCTGCTCCATGGCACTAGGTGTGACGAGTAACTTTGCTGGGCAAAGGTTGCCCAAGACTGATGACATATTTGAAGCTCTTGGAAGCAACGATGAACTCAATTCTCATATTGGGTAAGCGTGTGAAATGTAACATAACTTATCCTGTTTAAACCCTTTACCTTGTTTTACAAAAGCAAAATCACACCTTGCTCCACTCTTTTAATAGTCTGGTCACCCTCTGAACAAATTATTTTAGGCTTGGATAAGGTCACAGTAACGATCGATGCTGTTTGGTTTGGTGTGTAGGATGTCTCGGGAGTATTGTTTGGAAAACAATCATATCTCAGTGGCTGACCAGTTACAGCAGGTGAGTTGGGTTTATAAATAGCTATAGCAGGTGGGTTGGGTTTATCAGTGGCGACAGTAGGTGGGTTGGGATTATAAATGGCTACAGCAGTTATAAATGGCTACAGCAGGTGGGTTGGGTTTATAAATGGCTACAGCAGGTGGGTTGGGTTTATAAATGGCTACAGCAGGTGGGTTGGGCATATAAATGGCTATAGCAGGTGGGTTGGGCTTATAAATGGCTATAGCAGGTGGGTTGGGTTTATAAATGGCTACAGCAGGTGGGTTGGGTTTATAAATGGCTATAGCAGGTGGGTTGGGTTTATAAATGGCTACAGCAGGTGGGTTGGGCATATAAATTGTTAGATAAAGGGATACCATTGGTGAGCTGGCAAGCTATGGAATGTGCACAGCTGGTGATTATGTAAAGATGAAGGGATGAAAGTAATGTGTGGGTGAATGTGCAAAGAGAAAGAAATATGAGAACAGGGTGTTCACTTTGGGAGCAACAAAAGAATCCAATTTTACATCAACGTTTTTATGGGGGGAAATGATTTGTAGGGAAAATAAAATATATTGCCTCCTAAACATTACTAATATTATTTTTCTAGTGGAGAACTAACTTTAAATAAGTTCTAATTTACATAAACGTATTGAAAATTTGTTAGACAGCATTATGCATTAATGCTAAGAATAGCAGCGAACTCAGTAGAGCATTGTGTCAGTCCACTCTATTATGCACTTGCCTATAACACTCTCTTGTGTAGGTTCAGTGTCTATTACAAGATGTAGGATCACATATAGCCACTCCCAGGGATGTTGCAACAGAAAAGAAAAGAGGTATATACTTCCTATCCTTGTACAGTTAAGAGAACTATTATGACACCAAGCATAGCACTGCAGTACTGTGATATGTTCAGACACTCGCAATTTACTGATTCTATTTAATTATTCCATTCTTCTCTACATGCAGCTCTCACAGAGTTCAGTGATAAACATGCCACCAAACTAGAAGAATGGATAAATGAGATGGATGAAGAACTGCCTCCCCTCACTGCGTTTATACTCCCAGTAAGACATTGTAGTATTTCAATGAGATGACACCTTACCTATTTATTATATAACTTCTCACTGTGTGTGTGTGTGTGTGATTAATCAGTCTGGAGGCAAGAGCAGTTCATCCCTCCATGTTGCACGTTCAGTATGCAGAAGAACTGAGAGGAGGTAAGAGTCTCTCCTATCAAGCAACAAATATCCACAAGTTTCTCTCTTCTGTATTATTTAGAGTCGTCCCATTATTTCGCGCTGGAAAAATTGATAATGATGTTACCAAATATCTCAACCGGTAAAAAGCCATGCATCTATTTATCCAATTTATTATTTGATAAATATTGTCTTGTTCAGGTTGAGTGACTTCTTGTTCACTGCAGCCAGATATGTAGCTCATAAAGAACAAAAGACTGAAGTCATATATAAAAAATGTGATTCTTGACATGTAGTGGTAATAAAATATAGTGTAAAATTTTTACACCAATGATTGCTTGTGAAGAATGCATCCACTAGAACTGAATTGTAATAATAATACAATCTTGACAGTATTCACGACTTCACTGTCCCATCAATTGCAAGTTGTGAGTTTGAAATCTCTTCAAGCGCTTCTCTGATCTTTTTCAGCAAATGCTCTGAAAAAATTGTGAAATAAAAATTATTGTGAGAGTCGATTAAATCAACCTTTTCTTGTATTAATTTCAATATAGTTAATGCTACTAAATAAGCATCAAAGATTTTCAATGCAATGAACAGGGGTTGAAGCTACATTGATAACTGTTAAGCACTATTAATGAGGCGGATCCAGTGCTAGCAACAGGGAGGGGCCCTAATATTGAGGTCAATACTTATGAAATAATTAAAAGATTGATTGAACATGATTTGGATGAATAACACAAGTCAGCATGCAATTGAACTGTTGTGAACTGTATTCCCTGTATTGGTACATTCAGACTTCAACTTTTCATTGGGAGGCCGGATCCTTCCCTGTATTATTATTCTTTTCTCTCTTTAAGTTTAACTCACAATAGCCCCCACTCTATTAGCCTATGGTCTCAAACACACCTCCTTCATCCACTGCTTGCCTGAGCTTCAGAGCTGCCTGTCGGTTTTCAGCTTCCAATTTACAGAGATCATCCTGGTGGTCAGAGCTGTCCTGATTGGGCAAAGAGTTGATCAGGATCTCAATATCTTGAGCAGTACGCGCTATCAAACTTGAGAACAAAGCAGTGTTGTCTGTGATGTGGGGTAACATTTCATATTTAGATTACATTGGATATTAGTAATTACTTGCCTTCTGAAGTGTCCTTTGTCTCTGTTACAGGGAAATGAATAACATAAATATGATAACATTTCACTTAGCCTCTAGTGATAATAGTTACCATTAGGCTGCTGGCCACCAAGTGGAACCTGGTCGCTAGATTGAAGGACCCCCACACTGTTGCAGAAGTATTCTCCCAACTATTGCATACCATTTGCTTTATAAGAGCTGCAAAAACATACCTATATTATACCTGGTTTACTGCATCTTGCAACTGTGTCAGTCTATCAGTCATTCCGTCGACTTCTTTTATAGTTTAGGAGTGAGAAAATTTATTCAGACGACCATCTTAACGACCCTTTGCCTGCATATATTGGGTAAGGTGAAGTTATTCACGTGATACCTAACCTACACGTGCGAAGCGATAGTCACGTTTACTGGTACTGAGAAGTAGGTGTGTAGTTACGTTTCGTGTCCGAGGAGGCTTAAAAGTGAGTATTCTGTACTACATCTTTTGATGGAGTTTAACAAAGTCTTAATTAATTGTAGAAATGCGTTACGTGGCAGCATATCTGTTAGCAACTTTGGGTAGCAATAAAAACCCTTCCAAACAGGACGTATCGAGTATTCTGGAGAGCATCGGACTGGACGTCGAGGATGATAAGCTTGACAAGGTATAGTGCGCTGTCTTAATTTGTTTCTCATTCTTAAAGGCTTTGTACTTTAACAGGTAATTTCAGAATTGGGTGGCAAAGACATCAATGAAGTGATTGCTGAAGGAAGTGCGAAGCTGGCATCTATGCCGTCAGGTAAGATACAGAACCAGTACTCTGTAACCATTGGTTTTAGCTAAGCATGTATTCAGGTGGTGCAGTGGCATCTAGCAAGGGAGGAGCTAGTGCAGGTGCTTCTGGCGACTCTGGTGATGCCAAGGAAGAGAAGAAGGAAGAGAAGAAAGATGAGTCCGAGGAATCTGATGAAGACATGGGCTTTGGACTGTTTGATGATTAAATTACATTCAGTCATATATATGAATAAAAATTTAATTGAATATGGTGGCAAGATTGTAGTGGTGACAAGCACAAGTGTATACAAATTGATTAGTGTGTACCAATTGATTTATGACAAGCTGTTACTAAGAATGCTTCATTGTTGAGAAGTGCCAGTCTTGCTCAGCTACATCATGAAACAAAAAAGATGACCTTTTAACACTTCCAATACGCCTGAACTTACATGCTATTTCAGTGACCCACAGCCAATTATGTTCACCAAGAATATATAGAAGATATCAATTATAACATTACAATGCCCAATTCACTGGTCATACATACCTTGACTATGTCTACCCAATTCCATCCTCTTGGGAGTTCTCCATGAGCATCTATAAATTGTGATATAATGGTAAAACTAGGACATCTGCCGTGAAAATAGTGAACACGTAGAACTACTTGGCTACCAAAAAACTCACCAACCCGACCAGCCAGTCTTCTTTTCTGTTGTTTAGTCAACACTTCTTTCTTTACCTTCTTTGTTTTAGTTGCATTAGCCTAGTTGGAAAAAAGTATTTTTGATTAAAAAAAAAAAAGAAGTTTTAATGAGCACCTACAGAGTTTGCCGCAACTTCTTCTGGCATGCTCACCAGCAACTCCTCCACCTTTTCTTTCACAAATTCAAAAAGTGAATATGTCATTGGACTCCCCAAAAGTGATTCCCCCTAATTTATATACAATAAGTACCATACAAGTCACAGAAATGAAGCCTAGCCCCCCCCCCCAACCACATCATTGGGTGTAGCTACCAGTATTGTATACAAATACTACAGCCTATTGGTTTACGAAAATGTATTTTCTAGTTAAATACATTCTGAAATTTCGACGGGACATCTTATGGGATTTTTCTGAGGTCCCATGGGATAGTCAACACTGGTATGGGTAGAAACTAAGGATTATATAGTGATCATGAGCACATCAACAAATAAGATATAAAAAAAACAAAATTTGGCAATCATCTTACCTCAGCCCTAAGTGCTTCTTTGATGGAAGTTTTTGAAAGGATATTCCTAATATAAACAACTTTCAAAATAGTTACATACAAACAATTAGTTTAGTTGCTACTCACAAATGAGTGTTGTACAAAACGTCAAGATTAATAGTGGGAAGTTCATCAGGATATGTTGGGCTCCAGGTTAACTCCACAAGAAAAGATTCTGGAGCACCACTTTCTCCTATCTGACAAAATAAGAATTCTTGCTATATAACATTAGGAAGTCTGAGTGGCCGTTTTACCCTGAAGGTGAAAGTACTGTCATTGACCTGAGTGAAGTGCTCGTCACCATCGTAAATAGACAACAATACTTCTCTCTCTTCCTACTAACAATATTTAATTATGACAGAATGAGAGAACTGTGAATGTACTTGTTGTAGTTCCTGCTGCTGAAGAAATTCTTCTGACATGCCTCTTTTTTTTTCTTTTTTTTTAGAGTTCCTCCATATTTTATGTTTACAATTCCTATTAGTGCCTATCTTGGAATAAGGTTTAGCGCATGCTCCGTGAAGAGGAGTGGTCCGCGTGTGGAGAACGAATTCAATATGGCTTTGTCCAGCCAGAAACTAGCCGAGAGAGTAGAAAGAAAACTGCGTCCTCTTTATGGTGAGAAACGCACCGTCTACCCCGACGTTTGCTTTTACAGTCCTTGTAAAAATTTCTAGATGCCGTGGATAATAGGCACAACAAAAAAGCCATTCAGCTGGCTGAGAAGATACTCAAGAAAGAAAATGATTTGCAGTGTGCCAGAGTAAGGATGTGCTAATAAGTTTTCCTTGTTCTCACTGTAATTAATACTTAGTGACAGCCACTCAATAAGTTCTAGTGATTATTGTCATATTTGTATGTGATGTCATAATTGCTTGACTTAATTAAGCATTTGTGCTTTGATTCTACTACTTTTCCTAGTCTCGCGTAGCCAGACCCTTTACCCAATCACGCTACGCGGGGGGGGAAAGGGTCTGATTAACTGACCGTGTACGAGTTGTGCAGCTTCCCCTCGCTAATTGGGCTGAGAAGAACAATAGAACAGACAATGGAGGGGCGGTAACATGTGGGTTGAGTGGTCAACTAGAGTGATGTAATGTATGCGAGCTGTAGATCCATAATCTCGCGAGTAGTAAAAAAAGTCGCTAAAATATCACACCATTAAATCCTACCGCAGCGGAGGGAAACTTGACCACAATCACCCAGTATGCTGACAGACGTACACGGTCAGTTAACCAGACCCTTTCCCCCCGCGTAGCGTGAGGGTCTGGCTACGCGAGACTATACTTTCCCCTTGCTTACTAAGATGAATGCACTGAACATAGAGGTTGCGTTTATGATTCAATGCTATTCTCCGAATGCGAAATCTGTGGTTGCATTTACCACATTTTGAACTCTTTCAGGTGGTCCTGGTATAAAATTAAAAAAAGAGGAAAATCCTTGGCATGCCTTTCTATCTCCTTTTATTCAATTAAAGACAGTAGCCATGCATAAAGAACTCTCTCATTGTTCGCTCAATTTGATCCACACCACATTTATAATCTGTGCCCCAACTCACAACAGCTAATGTAATTATTTTTGCAAGTGATATAATTAATTAATCAACTCTTGCTGTGTGTGTGCCAAAGTCTTAGCAGAACTCTGATGGTATGCTCAATATCCTGTGCAGTTAAATTTACAGCAAGTAGAGTTATTCTTTCTCTTTATATAGCCCACCATATTAGATGTTGTTTTGTTGTTGTTGTTTTGTATGTTTGGTTTTACCTTCTGTTGGTTCTCATGACTTATTTCTTATGTGACGTTTCCCATTTTTTTTGTGCAGTAAGTTGCTGTAATGCATTCTAAAACATTTGGTGTCCAGGAAGTTGGTGATAAAAACTAGCAGCCGGCATTTTCCACAGGCTACGCCCTTTGATATGCGACATCCACGTTTAATTCAACAAGAATTCATTTTGTGGGTACATTATTACTTGAAAGATACAGTAGACCCTCTCATATCCGAACACATTGGGACCAGAGGGTGTTCGGATATGCAAAATGTTCGAATATCTGAAATACTGAATCATCAAAAAAAATTAATAGTTAAGCCAAGCTAGCCTGGCTAATTCCTTTTGACAATGAGTTTAGGATAGCTAGTTTGGCTTCTATTGTTAGTACCTTGCCTTTCCTTTTAGTAGAAGACACAGAACCAATAGCCTCAGCCATTTTCTCAATCTAATTTTGAGTTCAAACTGCACGCGGAGGTTTTTGTAGTGACGACCTTTACCAAAGTCGATCTTTTTTTAACCATCCGGATAATCCGAGCCTTCGGATAAACGAGGGCCGGATATGCGAGGGTCTACTGTACTACATTATTTATGGTGGGTATCAATTAGACAGCCTTTCCTGTTAGCTCTATTGTTTGTTTGGTCAATATTATAAATTATCATATGAAGTCTTTATATACTTGTTCTTGTGACCATATTAACTTTAAAGGCAGCTGTGCACGAAATTGCTCATGCTGTTTATTTAAGAATCCTGTTCACATCATTTCATCATAGCCAAAGTTTTGTTAGGTTCTTGTTGATTAATTGCTTGTCATTTGTTTCATTCTAATAGCTTTATTTGACACTTTTGCCAACTTAGCAAGCGTATGTAGAGATTATGCTTTCTATGGTCATTGCCCAAAGCATATAACAGAATTAACTTCTATAACCTATGTGAAATGCCTGTGGCACTAGTGCCGTAAGTTGTGTATTGTTGGGGTGAGTGGTGTGCCTGCTTTGTTATTAGGCACTGAAGGCCATTGCTCTTCTGAGGATGGGGAAGCAGGAAGAGTCTGTGAGTACCATCAATGCGGTAATCGCCTCACATCCTGGAGATCAAGCTACATTGCAGGCTTGCACCATGTACTTCAAGGAGAATGACGACTGTAAGTGTTGGATTTAGATAATGTGGGAGGGCAGAACTGAAGCATGGGAACAGATGGTGTGATAATGCTGATCCAGCACTCTTGCACGTTTATCAGAGAGTTTGCAATTAATTAGAGCATTGTTCGACCAATGGTTACTTGGTCGCTACAGGCAGCATATTCTTATCCCCCCCCTGTTAAAGTCCTCGTTGATAGTGTCTATCAGCAGCCATTGTCCCAGTGTGCGAGCGCTGCCTGAAAGACATCTTTTTAAAGTGTTGAAACTATTTAGTAAAACTCAACGTATTAAGACATAGGCTATAGAAATACTGACCGTTCTCCACATCTTCTGTTACTGCACTAGTAGAAAGTGTTATCAAACTAATCATTAATTATGCCTTCTTTTGGGATTTATACTTTCCAACTTCTTTTTTCAGAAGAAGAAAAAAAAGAGAGTTAACTGTGCAATTTGGCTGCAGTTAACACACACCCCTTTGTGCTGCTGGTAAGGCAGAGGAAGGCCAGATTCTCATTATTTGGGATTGGCATATGGTGAAATGATGTGTCTTCTGGTAGTTATGACTAGCGAGTTAGCTCAGTGACACTTAAATTGTTTGCCTGTTTGTTCATTAGTTTTTGTTTTTTTATCTGTTGGTTGGTTGTTTGTCCCATCTAAATATTCATTTTAATTGCCTGTGGCTTCTGACCAATTACCTTTCATTCTGAAACTTTTCTATTTTAGATAAGAAAATAGCAGAGATTTATGCTGATGCGGCAGTTCACTATCCCAAGAACCAGGATATTCTGACTCACCTGTTCATGGCATACGTGCGACTGGGAGACTACCAGAAGCAGCAGCAGACGGCAGTGCAGCTCCACAAGGCCTTCCCCACCAGTGGACCCTACTACTGCTGGAGGGTCATGAGCGTTCTGATGCAGGTGGGTGTGGTTTGTCATGGGTTGAATTTTACTTGGGTGTTTGTCAAGAATTAACTTATAATTGAAGGAGTTCTGTGCTTAATTAAGTTTACCATAAATTACAGTTTCCCTTTTCTGGTATGATCAGAATGAAAAGCATAACTGAGGCTGTAATTATTCGCAGGCAACCGACTCCCGCAACGATGACAAGGCCAAGTTACTCTATCTGCCTCTGGCGGAAAAGATGATTGACAAATACTTTGCGGATTCTGATGTTGACTCTGAAGCAGAGGTCAAGCTTTACCTCCTAGTACTGGACAAGTTGGGGAAGACGGAGAAGAAATTAGGCATTTTAGAAGGAACTCCAGGTTAGGAAATAAAACTCTCATGATAGTCTCTGTGACACTTTGTTTTTGGCACTCCAGGATCAAGACTGAGCAAGGAGGAACAGCTAGGTCTTGTCATTGACTGCTTACTGAAGCTCAAGCGATGGGCAGACGCATCAAAGAAGCTGGTTGAAATATTGGAAAAACGGCCGGATGAGTGGTCTTATGTCAAGCAATATATCAACTGTCAAATCATGCTCTGTCACGAGGAAAGGTTTGTGGCAGAGAAGGAAGCTGCTGTAGCTGCATCTGTTGATGCCAACAAGGAAAATGAGGTCAACAACGGCCAAGAAGGAGAGCTGGGGGACATCAGCCCGCCAGAGGTGACTCCAGGAGAGGATTGCGGCGGGAAGTTGTGTGAAGGAGGCAAGTGTGAAGATGTGGAGTGTTCATGGGACAACCTCACGTGAGTTGGAATTTTGGGATCAAGTAGGTTTGTGGGAGGGGTGAGTCATAACACCTAGAGACCTGTAGAAATGAAATATTTTTATATGAACAATTATGGGGGGGGGGGGGGTTTTCTCCTTTTTTTCCCCTTTATCTTTATTATTATTTATTTTATTTTTTTTTCCTTTTTCCTTTTTCCTGTGTTCTCTCTCTTTCACTTTTGGTTGATTCCTAATCCTAACCCTGCACTCTGAACTTTCTACAAAGCTGTGTATTGACAGAGTTCATTCTATGAATAATTACAGGGTCTAAGCAATTCAATGGGTATTAAATGAGCTGTATATTGACAGAGTTCATTCTATGAATAATTACAGGGTCTAAGCAATTCAATGGGTATTAAATGAGCTGTGTATTGGCAGAGTTCATTCTATGAATAATTACAGGGTCTAAGCAATTCAATGGGTATTAAGGGTGGCCGCACACCGCCCACGCAATTTTTACCGGTTGGTTGCTAAGCACGATTCTGCTACTTTCTTTATTTGCAGGGCTACTCTACTATACTAGAAGGATAAAGTACCTGCCGAAGATACTGCACACCGACTTTGGAGTGAATCTGAAGGAAATATCATGGCCCCGATGTAAAACTTTGAAACAACTTTTTGGAGCGGTGCGGCAAGTTGGAGCTCCAGAATTTTGTACGCCGCTAGCCAAGACGATACTCTAGGGCAAGACAACGAGTTTTTTTCCATTTCAATATTACTTTACGATATATTTACATTTTTTTCCTTTTATAAGATTTTGAAAAATTCAAATTGTGGTGCCCTTCTTTTTTTTTTGTTCTACACGTGTGCAAAAAATATAGTCGTTTTCATTATTTGATTCCAAGAAAAACTGATTCAAAATTGGATACTTCTATTCCACTCGCAATTCTTAAGAAATAGCCCCACCCCCATATCTCGTACTACGAGTACGCGAGCAATTTTTTTTTCAATTAGTTTGTATTGGTTCTAAAAAGAGCCCGTCTATATCAAGAGTAAACAAACATCAATACAACAATAACAAGAGAGTCAGAAGAGAGAGCAGTTTATTGGAGATAGCCATAGGTGAAGGTATTAGATCTGCGCAGCTTGGGAAGTCTTCGCTCCGAAGAAATCGAGCCTGGTATATCCATCCGCTTGAGTTCAGGTGCGCAGAGTCCGGAGAACAGCTACAGGAGGAGAGGCAGCCTGGTGCACCTTGCTGCGTGAGCTCAGACGACGTATGGAGAGTTGCTGTAAACGGATATGAGACAACAAGAAGCTAAACTAAAACACCACAACTTCGCAAAGTATACTACTGCGCGATAGTTTCTGCTCGCGTATTATCAAATGGTGGGGTATTGGCGGGGAATAAATTAATGTCCGGATCTACAGGCAGTGCGCGTTGCTATGTGCGGCCACCCTTAAATGAGCTGTATATTGACAGAGTTCATTCTATGAATAATTACAGGGTCTAAGCAATTCAATGGGTATTAAATGAGCTGTGTATTGGCAGAGTTCATTCTATGAATAATTACAGGGTCTAAGCAATTCAATGGGTATTAAATGAGCTGTGTATTGGCAGAGTTCATTCTATGAATAATTACAGGGTCTAAGCAATTCAATGGGTATTAAATGAGCTGTGTATTGACAGAGTTCATTCTATGAATAATTACAGGGTCTAAGCAATTCAATGGGTATTAAATGAGCTGTGTATTGGCAGAGTTCATTCTATGAATAATTACAGGGTCTGATCCATTCTGAGGGTGTTAACTTGAGCGGTGCTTTAGAAAAGTTAATTTGCCATTCGCCTTTCTGTTTTCTCCCAGAGGGTCTGAGAAATATCTTCACCCACTTCTGGAGACCAGAGATCTGCTGGAGCAACTGGCGGCAGAAGAAATATCTGTTGCTAGCTCTGCAGAGAAGAGTCGCTATCCAGTGAGAACTCCACTTCTGGCCAGACTGGAACTGCTGCATCAGCTCTTTAAAAACAACATGCACAAAATCCCCCTGGGGTTAAGTAAGTGCATATATTCCAGTAAAGACAGGAAATTTTTGAGGCGATTGTTTTGTTTTGTTTCTCTTCTTCAGTGTCTCCTAGAGAGATGTTCATAGATTACTTCAAAATATTTGGCACCAAAGGTTGTGTGTTTGATGACCTGCGGATGTTTCTGGATGTGTGCGGTAAAGTGGATAACCAGGCCGTGCTCCAGTTTCTCCAGTATGTCCAAGACGAAGTAGACTCGACTCCCATCGATTTTGACTGCTCAGATGACCTTATCAAAGAAAATGTATGATAAGAATGTCTTTATCTTACTGTATTCAATCTATTATTCACAATAGTTGTTGTTTTTTGTTGGGGTTTTTTTTTTTTTTTTTGGTTGGGTTTTTTTGTTTGTTGTTGTTGTTTTTTTGGTTGTTGTTGTTTTAGTCTGTGGATCACAAACTGAGCTATTGCATTAGAATATTTGTATTGTTGTTTTGTATTCCAATTCATCGATTGTTTTGTTGTTTGCTTACTTTGTGATTGCAGATGGCCAGATTACGGCGGCATTGCAACCTGCTCCAGCTGCAGCGTTACCATGGCTGTCTCCCTTACACAGAAGACAAGTTGCTCGAGATTTGTCGACAGCATTACGCTGATGGTCAAAAGCTGTGTAAGAATCTGGAGGCCGTTGCGCCACGCCCAGTTGACTTCTACACTATCTTGGCTGGATATATTCTTTTGAAAAGATTTCAAGAAACAAGTGAGTTAGTAGGAACTGGTGGTGCAAGATTAATGGGTAAAGGGTGGTTTCAAATAGTTGCTTAACCAGTTTTTTTTCTTTGTCTTTCCACTGCATCAGCTGACATAGGTGTCATGTGGGAAGCCATCTTCCAATTGGAGAGAGCCAAAGAGACCAGTCCCCAGATCTCTGTGCTGCTCATGACCTGCTATGGGTTGGTGGGCGCGTGTGAGAACATGGTTGACCTTTATCAGTCTGTGGCCATCAAGTATCTCCAGATTGAAACCATTGGGTAAGGTGTGGTTAATTCACTCGCATCAGTGCATGCGCACCTCATTTTTAGTTGGTATGTCCATGCTGATTGGGGTCCAGGTGTTAACTGGAGTGGGTGTGTCTATGCTAACTGGGGGTAGGGGTATTTCTTGCTGATCAAAATTAGGTGTGTTCTATGCCAACCTGTGTGTTTCATGCTGATTGGAGAATAGGTGTGATCATGCTGACTTAGTAAGGGTATGTTCAAGCTGGTTAGGAAAGGGAGGTTATTTTTGTACTGACAGGGTAAGGTATACCTTAATATTGGAGAGTGCTGTATAGATATAACGTAGGTGCCTGTTGTGTGTGTGTGTGTGTGTGTAGGTATGTCCCCATGCGGTTTATCCAATCTATGGGGTCATTTGGTTTTGCCAATCAGTTCTACAAGTCGGCGGTTCAGTTCTATTATGGTGCGTCAAAGGAAGTGAGTACGAGTCTGGATATGTGTGGTGTGCTTTAAATAAACCTGCCATAGATTGGGATGATTAGTGTGTAAGTCAACTTTGGGAATTATTGTGTATGGATTAGAAATTCATGACAGCACCAAAATTGTGGATTAATAAGCACCAGGCTTGCTAATTTGTATCGTTTATTGTATAAGAAACTCTATATGAAAAGACTTCTTGAGTTCACAATTGAAACGAAAATACCTGCTTGATAGGGTTAGTCCCAGTTGCCGACAAACTGGTGGCTTGGTGTGTTCCACAGTCACTCAGCATGTAGGGGCAGTGAACACTTGCTGCTGGTATGTTGACTTCAAAACACTCCCAAAAATGTGTCTTTGGTTGAATTTGCATCGCCAGTTTCAGCCTCATAGTACACTATCGGTGGTTTATTTTGATTAAACCGAGTTACTCGATTCCACAGATGTAATCCAGTAGCGATCGGGCGGTGTTTTCTGTTGATGATGAGATAATGTGCACTTTTAACTTCCAAACAGGAAATTTTGCAGTATACCACTAATAACATTGGGCTTGTCTTGTCTAGAACAGATCGGGGGGAGTAGATTTTAATCAGCTCAAGTGAGGAGAGGGCAGAGAGAATCAATAAATGTGTTACATTATAATGCTCCATCAGATGCCACTCTTGAATAGAATAGCTGCTCTGAAGAATGTCTGCCAAAAAACCCTGAGCCAGTTTATTGCAGCTAGATGTAGATTTAAAAGTCTCAAGTTGTTTTTGTTGTTGTTGGGGCTTTTTGTTGTTGTTGTTGTTTTTCAATGGACTAACTCACTTATGTATGTGCTGCAAGTAATTATGTGTCTGTATCATGATATGTTGAGTATCCGTAAGAAAAATTCTGTGAGCTAACTTTGTTAATTTCTGCCCATTGTCATAGAAACCCTCCGACTTCTGATTATCTACATTCTGTCAACTCTGTTTGGCGAAGTTGGTGTTGATCATCACACTCGTACGGGGACACTGTACGTAGTACATCTCTTAGCTCCCTTTTCAGTTATTTTCTGTTTATGAAGTGGAAGTGCATAAACAATCTCGGGAGGTTTATTTAGTTAATGTAGATCAGGTAGCACTGATAGCTTTTGAAGCACTGAAAGATCTTTTGATCTTGCCTGTTTGGGGTATCCCTGTGTTTATCTCATTTTCTTGAGGAGTTGCCATCGAAGAAAAAATAGTTGCTTTTTATTTATTTTTTATTCTTTTTTTGCAGTTTTCAGACTATATCATTCAGGCATACAAAAATGGAACGTTTCATATGGTAAGGGGCATTTAGGGTTCATGTATTGTAACACATGATTGTAAAATTGTTATTATATATTGACGTACTCCGTGATGACTGCACACCAATGAATGTGGGTGGGGTTTTCTGACACTTTGTGATCAAGATCGAGGAGTTTGTGGAATGCAGAGAGCAGATTACCAACTCCTTCAATTTTGTGAACACTCTGACAGAGATGAATGTACTGGACCTAGTACTCAACATTCACAGGTGACTTGACTGTGCTATCCTGGAGTGGGTGGGACGGAGGAGACTGAATATTGAAAGTGCCAGACGCATGTGATATTCATGTGACATTACGTATGTAATGGGTACGATGAATTTCCCAAAGTGAACAATAAGTAGACCTCCAATATGATGCAATTACTTGGCACTTAATCTTGGTTTGTTCAGTCATGTGACAGCTGCTATTTGTTACCAATATCTCACTTTGTGGACTGTGTTTGTGGGGTTTTGTTTGTTTCTTGTTTATTTGGGGGTGAGATGGGAGGGGGGTTTGTGTTGTATTTTACCCAATGTAATTCCTGTTACCTGTCATGGAAATCACCATGGCATTAAGACTGCAAGTACAGTAATATGACTTCTATTCTTTCCACCGGTCACTCTAGTATGGTAAGAGGAATTGAGAGGAGTTAGGTCTCTCGTATTTAATTGTGGTTACTTCTATTGCTCATTTTTATTACACAACTTGGAAACTATTTTCACAGTCTATTAATTAGTACTGTAATGACTCATCGTCCCTGTTGTGTTGAAATGGGAAAGATAATCAATTGGTTGTTTTTTTTTTATTAGTTTTGATTGTTCTTGTAGTGTTGCACAAGCACAGGAGTTTTTCAAGAAAGACTGGATTCCTAAACTTCCTTGTTCATTGAAAGGTTTGAGAGAAAGTGTTTGTGTGTCAAGTTGTGTTTGGCTGGGAATTGTGTAGCTGGTTGCCATTGTTGATGCTTATACCATCAATAACAGCCATAAAACGTTCCGTGTTATGTCGCAATTTCCGTACTTTAAAAAAAAAACAACAGTTATTTGATATAACGTTCTTTTTTTTAAGCTCGTAATTCAGCAATTAAAAGGTGAATGAGCTGTGGACTCCTGTTTTGAACCTCGAAACAGCTTTGTGACTGTCTGAATTGAGCTTCAGATGGTATTGTTGGTAACAACAAGTCCAAACATTTAGTTCTTCTTTGTTGCCCAAGTAAAAATTCCATACAAGATCTAGCAAGATAAGTACCCTTTGGTAAGATTATGCAAGACAAGATGCGTCCTATACTTTCTTGTGTGCATGATTTTGCAAGATCACTCAAGATCTTACAAGTATTTTAATCAAGTTTATTCTTGTGAGTTATTCTTTAACTACAAGATATATCTTGCATGATAAGTTTAACTAGCAAGATCCTTAAAGATCTCGGGAAGGTTATTTGCTATGATATGCCAGTTTTTTCTTGTAAGTTCTTGTTTTTACTGCGAGATAAATCTTGCATGATATTGAATGATCTTGCTTATTTTTAAGTTAAGATTAATCTCGCATATTCTTGTCAAAATAGTACGAGCAAGAAGATCTTCGATTTTCTTGTAACATTCTATAAATGTTTGTAGTTTATTGAGGTAAAATATATCTTAAAATTACTTCTTATAAGTAAACAAAGATCTTGATTTTCTCTTATTAGGGTAGGTTTATATGTCTACATTTACAATCCATTACTTTTGGGTTAGGCAGATTCTGTTAAAATCAAGTATAAAAAAATATAATGGACCTTGGCCTGGTTAAATTTGCCATAGTATTTACATGATTAGTATTTGTAGTCATTTACACAAACATATACTGTACACAAAGACTGCAAGTTCTGAAAAAGTCTAGATTTATCTAGCTACAGCACAAATTGTGGTTAAGGTGAATTTTTATTATTAACTCTCTGACCGCGGCGAGCGTATATATATGCCGCAATTGAACTCCGCGCAGACCGCGGAGGGCATATATTTATGCTTAAGAACGCCCTTACCACAAACGCGTACCGCGGAGGCTAAGGCGCCTAATCGGTGGTTGCAGCCACCGGGATTTATTTAGTGGTAAAGTAGCAACGCTTGCTAGGGGTATTTGTCAGCTATGGCCCAGTGTACCTATACTACCAAGGATGTATTATCAATGCTTGATGGAGACTCTGAGGATGACTTTGAGGGGTATATTGATGAAGAGGAATATGCTGATAGGTATGAAAACTCTGGTGCTGAGACTGAGAGCAGTGGTAATAGTGACAATGAAGAGGAAATGGGAGAGGATATAAGTGAAATTGCTAGTGCTGATGAAATGGAGGTAAATAATGAAACTTTGGATGATAGCATAGATTCTTCCTCGACTACTTCTTCCTCGACTACTTCTTCCTCGACTACTGTAGGTCCCAGCTTTACTGCCACTCCAGGTCCAATTCACGATATGAGTTACAAAAATCCCATAGATTTTTTTCGTCTCATGATTCCAGACTCCATCCTTGAGGAAATAGTAAGACAGACAAATTTGTATGCTGAGCAGTTTTTTGAGAACAATAACATTCGACCAAGATCAAGAGCACAAATGTGGGATTCCTTGCAGCACAATCTCCCAGAACTGAAGAAATTTTTGAGCCTTATACTTATCATGGAATCAATTCATTATCCAGCAATTGAAGACTACTGGTCTACTTCGTGGCCCTTTGCCAGTTCAACATTCTCATCTATTATGAAACGAGACAGATTCTCTCTTCTTCTCAAGTTCTTACATCTGAACGATAATAACCATTTTATTCCCAAAGGTCAACCTGGTCATGATCCTCTTCATAAAATTCGTCCTTTTCTGAACAAAATTTTGGAGAATTTTCAGTCAAGTTTTCAGCTTGGGAGGGAAGTATCATTGGATGAGTCAATGATTGGTTTCAAAGGTCGGCTTGGTTTTGTTCAATACATGCCCAAAAAGCCCACTAAATGGGGACTAAAAGCCTTCGTAGTCTCAGATAGTGTTACAGGTTACGCTTTCAACTGGGTACTGTATACAGGTAAATTATTGTTTTCAAATACTCGTTGATTTTGCATTCACAATTGTTCTTTGTTTCTTAGGAAAGGATCTTTCTCAAACACCTTCTGATAATGGTGTTACACATGACATTGTGATGCGAGTCACCCAGAAGCTTCAAGGAGAAGGCCATCATTTATATATGGATAACTTTTACACCAGTCCAGCATTGTTCTCTAGTCTTTTGAAAGTCGGCATTTATAGCTGTGGAACTTTGCGGTGCAATCGTCGTGGTGTTCCAATTGACATAAAAAAATCTGGAAAAATGAAGAAAGGTGATATAATCCATGTGAAAGATGAGTCTCTTTTGTTTTTGAAGTGGAAGGACAAAAGGGAAGTGTCTCTACTCACTAACATTCATGATAATTCCACTATTGTGAAGAGGAGGAGGAGCAAGTCTGGAGTAGGAGGCCATGAAGAAACTGTCAAACCAACCGCAATTGAGGAGTACAACAAGTACATGTCTGGAGTAGATAAGCTAGATCAGATGTTGTCTTACTACAATTTCAACCGTAGGACTAACAAGTGGTGGCGAAAAGCTTTTTTCTGTCTGCTTGATATTGCTATATACAATTCTTTTGTCTTGTATACACAATCTGAGCAAGAAGGTCGCAAGCTGAAATTCCTCCAGTATAGAATACAACTGTCAAAGGAATTACTCATGGATGCTTCAGGTCAACAAATATTCAGTACACAGACAGATTCAGTTGTTGCACGTTCACCATCTGCTCGTCTAGTGGAGAGACATTTTCCTGACAAGGTTCCTTCTCGACAGAATGGAAAACCAGGACAACGAAACTGTGTAGTTTGCAGCTCCAAAGCAGGAAAACCTAGGAAAACAACCACATACTGCTGTAAACAATGTGGAGTAGGTCTTTGTATTTATCCATGTTTTGAACTGTATCACACTAAAGTCAATCCTAGTCGATATATTTAGCTAGACAAATAGTAGCACTTATTTTATTCACTTTTTATTCACCATACATATATATATTATATATTATTCATAAATTAAGAAACTTTTGCTGAGCATAATACTTATAAACTAAGCGCTAGAATGTAGACAAATAACTGCTACTGTCTGTAAACTATAAGTGAAATTTCTAATTGGACTTACCTCTATCGAAACTCTTTTTCTAAGTTCAAATAGCAAGGTAATAAGTTTTCCACCTGACCCTCGTAGCTAACACATACTGAATTTTATTTCTCGGTGGTTAGTTCGATCTCTGCGCCTTAGTTTACAGCCGAAAAAGTGGTACACTTCTTTGCCACGCGGCCTAGGGCGTTACCCGTGTTACAAACAAAACAACGTCCGCGGCGTGCGCACAGGATATTGAAATTAACTTCCGCGCTCAGAGAGTTAATATTTTTTGAATAGACTTAAACTGTTTAGCTTTAACAGCTATACATACAAGTAGCTTGGTTAAGATTCATCAGATATGAGAAGGTTGATTCATACAGACAAATGTGAGGAAAACAACAACAACAACAACAACAACAACAACAATTTTGCATATATACAAAACACATATATATTACACATGTGCTATGCACAAGAAAATTGAGCACAATGCGGCATGCTGAAATGTTGGGAAAAGATCACTGTATTTCTGAACAATGTATTACAGAAGCCTTTGGATTGAAATGGTTAGATCGCATACATCAGCAACGGTTGAAGATAACCACCGTAAAACTTGACAAGCCCGGCATCTGAATCGTGATGAAGGTGTAAGTGCAAAAAAAAATTTTTTTTTTTTGATGGGACATACAGTGCTTCCAGTCTAAAGAACAAATAACTTGAATTAATGTTATATGTTACTTTTTTCCTTTGCAGATTGAATGGATATCAAGTAATCAGTAGTTATTTTGTCTTTTTCACTATATTGATGTATTTTCTGGTCCAAGAATATTTAGATTTGTGGTTAAGTGGTTATGTGTTGTGGTTATGCCTGCTCCAGTGTAACCAGATTTTGAACGACTCTTCACATTTGTTTAGAACAGAAAAAGAGCATTATAGTGTCTATATCCTTAAAATTTTGCAGGCATAAAGTCAAGTAATTGAAGTTTTAGTGTACCAAATTTGGTTTCAAAGCACTTTATTTTTACTAAGAAACAATTATGAAATCTCCAAAAAAAACAACTTTTGAAGGGGCAAAAGTGTTTAGAGCCAGAAAGGGACATTTCTGGCTCAATATCTTTCTATGTTTGATAGACTCTAGATAAATAACTAGTGGTGTGCTTGAGCACAAATGGCGAGCGAGCCTTAAACTACACTATTGTTATTCAAACTACTAAAATAAGGTCGAGTGTGTATATAACGGTAAAGGGGATCCAATGCCATAGTAACCACTATCCTCAACTGTTTGAATTGAAAAAGAAGCAACAAAATCAAGTCACGTTATTTAAAATTTTCTTTGTGATATTCTTAATAGTAGTTGTAACGCACAATACTTTCACATAATTGAACATACCTACGCAAGACTTACCTTCGTGGTTCGTCTAGTGGACAATGAATTTTCCAGTAAATGCTGTTGAGTAGGGCTTATAACTGTGACAAATAGCGACTAACTTGAATAGAACTGGAACTCCCATAAGTTTTAGAGTTTTAACTGCACACGCAAAAGAATTCAAAGCGGTACACACAATTCAATTTCTAAGGTGATACGGGTAATGGTCGCTAAACCAGAGAATACTGTTTAGTGTAGTTTGAGACGGGGTCGAACGCAGAGCGAACACAAAAATACGCGAGGGTCAAAGTACAAAATGACATAAGTACGTCCATACATACTGATAAACAAACATCCCCGATTTTCAATTGTGTTACCCCTGTAAGTGTCTCGCTCGCTACGCTCGCTCGCCAATTAAAAATTACATACCTGCAATAACAAAGCATTAGGGCAAAAACTGGGCTCACAGGAATGGCATCTCTTCAGGAACTGGGGAATAAAACGGCAAGCGCTGAATAGCGATGACGTATTATGACATTTCTATCATTACGTCAAAATATAAGTGACGTTTATTGTGACATTTTATGACACGCTGTAGTGAGCATGCCCGCCGTGAACGAGCTCCAATACGGCTGCTCACAGCTTAGCCAATCGGTCAACTTTCTTGAGGAGTTAAAGCACCTTCTTGGAGAGATCGCCTGAACGTCTTTACTGAAGATAGAGCAAAGCTAAAGTTGCTTTGCTGATGCCTTTCAAATGGAAGGACCGGGACAGCAGTATAGCCCTGGCTTCAATGCTTTCGCGTCTTGCCAGGGAAGCTTCAATTCACTTATTTTCACATTTTGGACAGAATTTAGCGCCGAAAAGTGAGTCCTTATAAAGGTTGTGTTAATAGTCTAATCTTTGTACATTTGAATTTTAATAAATAGCTATTATAGGTAGCTCTCGCTACAGAACAAAAAAAAATTCTTTAAAAAAAATTCTTTAAACAACAGTTTATATCAAAAATAAAGATAGTCATTTTGACTAGACTGGATCTACTGTAAAGTGAATAAATTTATCTTTAATAATTAAATATTCTAGTTTTTTTTTACATAATTTTTGATATATGCACTGACAATTTTTGACATTGATCAAAGGAGAAGTGTGGTTGTACCTGTTTGAACCAATTATGAAATGCCTAGAAGTATATCAGTACTTCCCTATATTTCTAGTTCCCATATGTTAGTATCAGTGGTTACCCTACTATGAATTTTTCAGTGAAATCTTTTGAAATATGGTGGCTCTGAAAAGAGCCGGGAAATAATGGAAAAAAAAAATCTGCAACCATTGGAGGAGCCACAGCTTCTAAGTACAATTGGTTACTCTTCGATGAGACTTGTATGCCTTCACTACGTTGTCAACTGATGCACAGGTGTGTCCATCTCGGTAGGCAGCTTCATAATCACAAGACTTTGCAAAGAAATGTCCAATCATTTCACGTGTGACACTGGAAAGTGACTCGGGAACAACTTGTCTGAGTCTTGTAATGGTTCCATTGCAATGAGCCCTTGAATACTTCTTTGCATGGCACCACACACGTTCGATTGGATTAAGCTCGCAATAAAACTTGGGTAGGTCCACCTACCTCTTCAACAAAATCAGATACCATAATGGCTTGACCAAGACATTTCTGCTTCAAGACTTGATTGGACCCATCTGTCCAGTGGAACGACTGATACGCATTAGCATAATAAGTGGTCTCATTATGGTAAATGCGTATTACTGGATGAATGGCTGGGTCAGGAGAAGGCGAATTGAAGGTCCACATACGACTGCCAAGTGACTGTAGAGTATCAAGATAAGCTTTCCTATCAGCGACCACATCCTCTCTCTCATGACCATCAAAGTATACTCCCTTTGTGTGTTGATGATAAGAAAAACCCATCTCATGCAGCCATAATGAAACAGTGGACTTGCAGACCTCAACATGATGAGTCTCATGTAGCCAAGTGACAACATCTTGCAGGGTAAGGTTTGGACGGCCTTTCACATTGCTATTCTCCTGAACAAACTTCCTAACATCCGCTTGAAAATTTTCATCTGACATTAGAGACACTAGTTTTGGGCGTTTTCCTCTTTCAGATTCCAACTGCATGTCTAGGATCTCATCTGTAACATTTTCAAGTGAAGTAACTACACCAAAAAAATCAGCATAGATCTCTTTGGCCCAACCTCTGACTACTTGATCATTAAATCCAGTAGCAATTCCAGCCACTTCACAAGACTTCAGAATTCCCATGCCAGTAGAAATGCAAGCACCTACAACTTGTAATGCAACAGACTTCTGAGTTACAAATGTTGTATTGCGCTCAGTTCGTGCCTGTAATGTGTGCATTCCTTGTGAGATAACATGCGGTCTAGTTTTAACCAACTGACGCAATGTCACCAAATCAGGAGACTGAGTAGCTTCAGGTCTATCCCTGAGGTTGTAGTGTGGGGCCTGAGAAGAACTGGTTGAAGGAGTCTTAACTGCGTGCATTCCTCTTGGAGCCTTCACCTTCACACACTCCTTGATCTTATCTTCTGCATGGTATGTGCATGCCCTTTTGCACTTCTCAGAGGTGTTGGTTACATCAGTCAACAACTGGAGCCTTCTTCTTCTTCTGGTAGCACTTGAAGCAACATAAACATCTGCCACAGAATCATCTGGGGAAGCCATAGAAGCTGCTAAGCTAAGCTGAGGCACTAATTGAATTGTAATTAGAGTAAACCACTACAACTTGTTGCGCGGTTTAGGGATATTCCCTTTAACCGTAGCGTGAACCCCATTAGTACGCTACGTGACGATTACTGGAAAAAGGTGACGTAGTGACGTAGAATAAAATGGCGAAAAATGTATGGAATCCCATAGGAGAAGTGTGATTCATAGCCTTCTACAAGGTGAGTTTTTGCCATGAACCTTGAAATAAAGGGAAAGACAATGTGCCAAAGCTTGGACCATCAGAACAAGCATTTTTTTTGTAACACAAATATTTGCTCTTTAGATTGGAAGCACTGTACATTGTGCCTAATGATCACGTAGCCGGTCACACACACATACGATATACACAACATACATATTCAATGTTGTTACAATTACATCACAAATCTGGAGTAAAACATTACAATTACAATAATTAATTGAGGGGCCTTAATAAATTGTATTGACTACAATTATAACAATAATGTTTTTAATCACATGTAGAAAAAAAATGGTATCCATATACTATATCAAGCACATTAGGCTTGGGTTCTGTCTAAATCAAGTTTTGGTTGAAAGACGAGGCTTTCAAAATGCTCTGGCAAAAATGTGATTGTTTTTTGTGCGCGAACTTTCCACGGTTGATTGAATACTCATTTAGTTGGTGCTGAAGCTGCCGACACAGCAAGAAATTCTCTAGCAAATTGTGAACTGTGCAGATGATCGTAATTGAGGTAGGCCAGTTGTTGCTTACTGGTCTGGAAAACAAAAAAAAATTGCTCACTTAACACTTTTTTTACTGACCTGGACACCACGCTGGAAAGTGTACTATCAGATTGAGTGTGATCCATACATACATATACGACTAGATGCTAATTATGAATGAATATTGCACAGATTTGAATGTTGCAGAATTGGCTTCATGCACCACACAAAACATAAAAAGTAATTAGTAATTGCCTATTATACACAGTAATAACAATTATAGTACAACTTCTGTCTGGGACCTGGAGGTGTTTGGATAACTGAACATTATAAAAAAATGTATTATAAAACACGAAGGGGTGTGGTCAAGTTACTATTCGTGTCTGCATGTGCTACTATTAGATTTTGGATGTTCATTAACTGAAGTGTTTGGATAATTGAAGTTCTGCTGTACTTTGAAGTATAATGTAATTACAAATTACAATTACAAACACTGAATTTATACATACATACATACATGTGTGTCCATTTTCTTTTTTTTTTCCAATACACCAATAACCGAAAGATGAATCACAAAATCACTCCTCCTCCTATGGCCTCTACTATACTACAGTATATTATGTACTACTGAATACTTCACTACTTGTGTGCACAGTAGTACTCTATCTAGATACTCAGATAAACAGTGTCTTACTCTGAGGAGCTCTTCTCAATGCTGGATATGTCCATGTTCTGTCCAATGCCATGTACCACAAACACTATGTGGCCGATAGGAGGCAGTCGGTCCTCACCAGATGCTCCCTCTTTGTAACCACGTGCAACCTTGGTGGCACCAAACAACGACCCTTTACCTAGTTTTTCACCTATACAGATTGGGAGGAAAAACAAAACAAAAAAAACAAAAAAACAAACAAAAAAAAACAAAACAAAACAAAAAAAAACAAAAACAAAAAACAACAACAAAACTTGTGTTAGATGTCTTACTTAGTGTGGCACCTCAACAAAAAAAAAAATTCTATTTTCTAACATGTAAATATACATACATGTACATGGTAATATGTTAAATCATCACATTCATACACATGTACCTCATAGTGCAGATACCATCAAAGATACACAATTTGAAAGTTGTTTTTACTCACCAACTTTGTTCCATATCTGTGAGCTGAGTTCTGTCTTTATCTTGTAGATATCTCCATTGGCCATCCACACAATATCATACTTCTCCAGAGACAGCCTGTTCACTACAACTACACATGTTACAGGACAACTATAAACAAAGGAGAAGTTCTCTATTAATACACTACATTGTAGTGATAATAGGGCACTGGAGTAGGAATTAATTCTAATAATAGCACATTTACTCGTTCTAACAGCCAAGCTAACGTAGGGGTCAAAAAAAAGTTCCCATTGAGTCGTTTTAAGGACTTTCTAAAGTCTGTATGGAAGACTTTTAACACGATTTTTTTGTGTGCAACTTTTAGCTGACTTTTTTCTCTAGTGACCAATCTGAGTCTGACTTTTTTATGGTTAGGGGCAGAACCCTTCTAGAGCACTTCAGTTATTGTGGTTAAACAAGTACAGGACAGCACCTGCTTGATGTGTAGCAGCTACAAAATCAGATTAAAACTAGGCTGCTAAAGGTTTTTTTTAAAAAATAAACGGACTTTTAAAAAGTTTCCTTACCTTAGAGACAATTTTTCTGTTAGGCACTAAAATGTATGGTCGCTATGGGAACTTATTTGTATGTTAATTAGAACGAGAAAATTTTGATATTATAATAATTATTTCAGCCAAGATTGACTGAATAATTGAAGAAATTAATTCATAGGTACAATGTATACATACATTGCATGTACAGTAGGAGACAAAATAAACCGAATTCTATTTGGTAGGAACGGCCATCGCACGACTAAAAAATGGGGGGGGGGGGGGGGGGAGGAATAGTTGTTTCATTCAACTACGTTACCATTTTAATCTTTCTCGTTCATCGCATGCCTCACTCTAAGAAATTTAAAAAAAAATTATCCAATAATACATTCCAATTTTTTGTTTGCAGGATCCTGGAGGCGGAGCTTTTTGGGTAAAAAACTGAAGCCATCCTATTCGGAGCTGTCTTGTGGAGAGTTGCTAGCTCAGTATCGACGTTTTCTTTTACTACTGGAAGTCCATCAAGCTAACAGAATACCTGCGAAGTGCAGCTTTATTGCAGCAAGTTAAATTATAGTGAAATTATAGTACAAGCTTTTTTGCACTATCCCCGTAGCGTTTTAACGGGTGATACAAGGCCTTAGCTTGCTGATACAACTATGGAAGAGTTTCTAGCTAGAAAATATCTAGTGAATAAGCTAAACCATTTTTTTTTTGTTAGTAAAACGTAGCCAGTCACCGTCGTCGTTACTGACACACATATAAGCATATTATAGAGATTATTTGCTGTTTTCAGGTATTCTTTTGAGTGAATACATTAAGACCTACATAGAGTGTACAAAAAAATGAGATCCATTTTTATGTATGGTGTGTTTCATACGACACTTCTGTAGATATAATAGTGCAACCAATCCCAGATGGTTTTAGCTATATTATATATACATTATATATAATATATATATATTTTTTTATAAGTTCAGCAGTAAAATTTAATATTTCTAGCTCTCCTGCCACATCCTTCTACCAACTCAACCATGCATGTGCTAACAATATCTCAAAATAATTTTTTTTTTTTTTAATGCAATAGAATATGGTAAAGTGTCATCAAATGAATAGGACCTATTGTAAAATAGATTAATGGAAGTTTTCTTGCCAGGCTAGCAACATAGCTTGCCTTACACTTACCATCACTGCACTGTCAAATGCAACACTAAAAGTGAATTAATTAATGGCACTCTCACAGGATCTTAACTATCCGTCACTACTTACCCACCCACACACACATGTACGGGTATGTACTGCATATGTAATGTACTAAGTACAAACACTCTACATCAATGTTAATTTCCTCATATGCACAGTATGAACACCCACCAGTTTCCCAAACACTTCACACTTGACATTAAACACACACACACTATCCCACTCCTCCCGTGATCAACACACTGGCAAGTACCTAGAACATACAATGTTTTCCACACCACCTGAATGACTACCACAGAATGAATCTACCCAAGAAGTGGTGCCCGCCCCCTAACTACAGGTACATTGTTCCAACAATACACAACCATGTCCTACCATCTGGTAACATCGTGTCACCTACAACAAGTACTGATCAGGTGCCAGCAATGCCACACTTTCTAACTAAATAAGTGAGAACTGTCACTATACTAAAAGAAACGAATAACAAATACCGTAATGCTCACTTCCCAGTACAGTACACTACAGGTGCTAGTAAGTATATAATATTATAAATACGTGTACTAAATATTACTACGTAAGTATGTATGTATATATGTCGATAATACTCTCTCTCTCCGTACATGTGCAACTCTTACGTACATATGCAAAATGCATTATAATTTGTATTGCATGTTCTCTGCCACTACTAACCAATGCACATTAAATCCTGTCTTACCACAACTGTTGTCTGGAGGCGAGTCTTCCTTGCCATTGGCCGTGCTCACACTCTGACTCCGCCCACCAGATGACGACCGTACAGTACTGGGAGAGTGGGCCCACTGCTGCAACTCTGAGTCTCGCCGGGCCTAAACAAAAAATAAATAAATAAATAAATAAATAAAAAATAAAAAATAAATATATATTTTTTTAAATGTAGCAAATGTCACCATGAAGGTCGTTTTCAGGGAGGGCTATATGGCCCCTATAAAGGTCTAAAAAAAATCCCTACGTGGCAGGTAAAATTTTGATGCATATGAAAAAAATAATAAACACACGCGCACAAAATTTTCATCCCAAAAAAGATTACATTTAGCATTTTTAGCCCTAAACTCGGGTGGTAGACAACTCTGTACCATAGAAGTCAGTAGAACCAAAATCAACTGTAATTAAAACTAACTAGCCATAACCAGTAACCACTCACACACAAAGTTACACTTTATACACACATGTGCACACACTTGGGCACACCCAAGACCGGTATTACAACTACCAACAACCTGGAATCCCCTGGCCTACAACTCACTGAGAACTGCAGCAATATAAATTGGTTTCTCATAAGCATTTCAGTTAGCACAAAACAAACTGGAGCCATAAAATATTATTCAACTGTTTGAGTACACATGTGTCCTGCACAAAGCCAACCAACAAACAGCTTCAAGCAGCCATAATCTCATTATTCTCTTCTTCATAATATCTGACATAAGTACCTCATCACTTACGTAAGTACCTTTCCTCTTACACCAGTACATTGTTCCTCACACAAAGTACATTATCTCTCACACAAGCACATTATCTTTTAAATAAGTATGGTACCCTTTACCCCCTACACAAGTACATTACCCCTCACACAAGTACATTTCCCTTACACAAGTACATTATCCGATACTTGAGTACAAGTACCTTATCTCTCCAGCCACTCTTGCAATGATCCTCTTCTATTCTGGTACAGTCAGACTCTATGAACGGATACCACTTGTCACTAACGATCTCATACCACAAGGCACGAAGCACCTCCCATTCTTCTTTAACTACACACACACACATATACACGCATACACACGCACACAAAGAGAGAGAGTCAAATATATTACATGTACAGTTTAGTCTTGAATTAAGAAATGCACAATATTGTATGATTATCACCCCTCCCCCCTCTCTCTCCCTTCCTCTTTCCCTCTCCTCAATTGTTTGCATCAATGGTCACTGGCTCTATTGAAGCACCAAAGGTGCGAACCCTGTGTACTACTATAGCTAGCTAGCTATTATAAAATCATCTCAGACCATGAGAATAATTCATTCGCTACTATTCAAATATATCAGTATAGCTTGAGTAATTAAAGGGTAAATGTAAAGCTAAAACAGGCAAGAGACACTCGCTGTGGTGCATGTACGTGTTTTCAACTTGAAACTCCACTTTCAGCATACAGCAGAACTATCGCGGGAAGCAAGATTTGCTCACGTGATTACAACATGACAATAGCTAGTAGCTACATGGAGGTGCCAGCTTTGTGTTTTCTTAAAAATAAGCCCAAAATGTAAAAAAAAAGTATCAAAATTAAAGGCCTTAAAAGCGTCATTCTGAGTAAGTTCACACCTAAATCAACGGAATGGTTAGTAATCTCCAAAATCAGAGCATGACAGACAGACAGACAGACAGGATGTCTAGCCATGTTAGCTTACGCATGTAATGGTCTGTTAGATGCCTGCAACATGTCTGTTACAGGCGTGACTCTCGCATAGGGCACTATAACCCTCTCACGCATGCACGCTGAGGGTTAATAAAAATCATATTGGTAACACTGATAGAAGACTTAGTTGACAATATTTCCATCAAGAGTAAGTGGGTACCATCACAAACTTTCACTGCTGAATGGAATACTCTGAAAGTGAAAATGATGATCAGGAAAAAAAAACATGTTGAAATTACATCTTGTAAATTTATCAAGATGAGCCTAAAGGCAACAACGTTGTGTACACAAAAGACAAAACCCTAATTACTACAACACAGTTTGATGTTCTAGGCTTAGATCCTACTGGACCATTCGACACTCACCTACATATAGAAACTATATAGTATGTATTAATGAATGTCTTGAGTATGAAAGTGCTGAAATAGCCACGACTTACTTTGTACGTATGTCATGTCAACCACAAGTAATATTAGCTAAGTTCTACCAGTGGATAGCCAAGAACATAGGCCATTCATGAATATGATGATTTCATCACAAAGATTCTGACTGTACCACCACCCACAGTATAGTGGAAATGGCAAAGGTTGGAACCACTTATTACTTGTGGGGTTAGCTTGGGAAATTGAGATTCATATGTAGATATCTTAATGCAGCAAATACTCAACTCCTCTAAAACTGTAAAATGACCTCTTCAGTCAGGACACAATCATTGAGCTGGTACAACTTACACTGTGTATTAATAGTGTTGTACTGATGCACAATTCATAGTTTTGATATTTTGGCTCCCCCAAAATATTATAATTAAGTCTAAATTCTCGACACACTTAATCGAAACCTGAAAAACGCTTTCACTTTTGTTGGAGACAACCAGAGTTAGTTACAATAAGTACTGAGGGTTTATTATACTAGCACCATTATTTTTTAGATTACTTGTAAATTAAAGACGTACTAAAATGAGAGCTGTAATGAAGTACTCACAAACACACTTGGAATTATTGACACCATATAGTTATGCAACTTTCAGACAGCTAGTCCCACAGGAACATTCAGTGAATATCACATGTAGGGATGCTACATCACATCACATAGTGTTGTGTGGCTTCAGTACAGCAAATTGTACCAACTCATCTGAACAATCGTTCTCATCCCATCTTCATATTAGCCAATCTTTCTTGGCTCCCTGCCAAAAAATGTTATTGTTGTTACATTCATACAAGCTACACTTCTTAGATCATTCCTAGTGTCATTGCTTCAACCGCACAATAAAACTTTTGAAAGGACAAGGTATTAATACTTAATTAATGCTCACTTCATTAATGAAAATTTTTATCGCCATGACCACTCTATTCAATGTGCAGTATTGGTGAAATAAAAATATGCATGGACATCATTCTATGAATTTGTGTACTAGTTCAGTTGTTGCATGTTTTGGGGTTTCCTCTCAAATACCTTAGATGCCACAAAAACAACTTCTCACCTGCCCAGTAGATAGGTTTCATTTTTCTATTAGGAATATCCACCACGTACATGCCTCCCATCACAACCACCTCTTCACCATCATACCCACTTGTGGTGGTGGGCATGGCACCTTTCTGACCTTCGACCTCGGAGAGGTACGTTTGCTCGAGAAGCAGTGAGTCAGCCCCTTTCATTGGCTGCCAGAACTTGCCCGGGGCTTTATAAAACCAGCGGACTTCATGAGGAAACAAGGGAGCCGGCTCCAAACAAATAGGCTATTACCAACATAAGGGGGAAAAACAAAAGAAAAACAATCTTTATCATACGTATGTATGAGTGGAGATTACTGAAATAGTCACACTATAAATTGGACTAGACAATTTTCACTTCTATATTATTCGAAAAGATAATCAGACAAAAATTTGAAATTATCACCTTTCTAATGAAATGTATATGTAGCTCCCATATTTACAGACATGCTAACTTCCATAATCAGTAAGTGGCAATGTCGAGATTGAGTGTACCTACCAATTATATCCTCACCTCCTAGATTCTAACATTTCAATGCATGTACCAATTGTCCAGTACTTTTCATAAGAAAACTGAAAATGAGAGTGTATGGGTCTCCTATGACAAGTTCAAGCCATTTTGTGGCAATACCTTCTTGAAATATTTGAAGCTTGTTTAGAAACAAAATTCATACATAGTAGTAATGGTATTCACCAGGTCAAATTGACAGTATCAACCCAGAGTCTCCATATTTGGACAATATAGGAACAAAGTTGTGATAATTCATTTCAATTAGAACTAGTACGTAGGTTGGAAAACTCCAGACACTTCAAACTCTATATTTGAAAGTATTTGCTGCTGTGCTGAGTAGAGAATAAAAATAGTTAGTGAAATATTAATACTTATAGCCCGTTACCCGAGCGACCGCGCTTGTCGTTAAGAACTATAAATCTGATACAGTCTGGTATGCTCGTAAGAAAATGTATTAGCGGGGAAAAGTCTGATATAGTTCTTAGCAACCATAATTATGGTAGAAGGCAGATCAAAGCAAAATGGAATAATGAAGAGTTTGGGTACTTTAATACAATCACTAAGATAGCTAACGCTATACTTTGCTCGTTGTTTATGTTCTGGCTATAAAATAGTTATAAACCAAAATCATTAGGTTTGTATTTCGATTTATAAATCCACGCCACTCGTGCTGCGCCCTCGTGTCTCGGAGTTTATAAATCGCATACAAACCTCAATTTTGGTTTATAACTATAACATATAGCTTTTGAAAGTTTATACAATACTTAAGAATGCTCATTGAACAAACGGTAAAATAAATACTTGGCCTGTAAAGCACCAACACTATATTTCAGGTTAATGTATACCTACTCATTCCCCTTCTATAAGCTATCAATGACAACTACAAGTTCTTGACAAAGGCCATACCAAGGCAGCTAGAAATGTAGCACACTTACACTGGAGCGACTCTTCTTAGAAGAAGGCAAATCTGAAGGGACTGAATGGTTTCTGGGAGGCGGAGGACGAACCGGCTTGGGCTTGGACTTGGCTGGAGGGATGCTCATAGTGGCCAGAATGTCTTCGTCTTCCTCGTAGTCTCTAGGCGCTGAGCGCAGAGTAGACGAGGAGAGGTCGGGGTACAGGCTGCTCGTGTTCCCCTGGTATCGCTGACCAGTCGGTGCGTTTGCACCGATTGAGGATGGTGAAGTCGTTCCAGAACTGTCCATTCTAGCTGAGTCCGCAGGAGAAGGAAACATTCTATACAGTCCACATGTCTAGGATATTCTCGTCTCCGTATTTGCGGTATAGTGTCAGTTCCTGTTAGGAATGGCTTTATTTTGGGAAAATTGGCACTATTACTAGGTGCGAGGTGCGAAGGTCAATATGTGATTACCCTTTACCTATCCTCGCACGGGACGAGTCTTACTTTTCGACTTGTACTTTTTGTGAGAATATAGCTACTAACTTTCTAAGCTGGAGTGAGTGGTGAACGATGGGTTCTCATAAGAAAGAGAAACACAAACACAAACATCACAAGCACCACCATAAGAAGTCTCATCACAAGAAGAAGAAGAAACACAAAAAGATAGAGGTTAGAAAACAATATGTGAAGAAAAAAAATACAAACACGGGTATGTGCCAAATTATTTATTTCCAGCTTGACCTTGAAGATAAATTGCTTCAGAATGCTTTGAACTGCTTGGAGAGAAGTCCCCTAAAGGTATAGAATCAGTTTTACTACATTCCTTTTTGGTTGGGTTACAACTTACTACAAAGAAAATTGATTTTTGTTTGTTTACTTTCAATGGGTGGGTAAAAGTAGTGATAGTAGTGGTGATATATCTATAGTTCGTCATCTTTAACCATGTACGTGATGATGTATAGCATCCTAGCAGAATATGACTTAATTTTTCATTTTTATATTCATGGTTTGTTTGCCTTTTTATGTATGTTTTTTTTTTTAGGGAGGTCAAGCACTTACCCCAGATATGATAGACAAAATGGTTGGCAGCTCACATGTCACTAGTCTGCAAGCCAGCGTGTCAGGCACGGATAGTGATACAGACGACAATGACAATATTCCAGACGGTGAAAGCGAGAAAAATCTAAACTGTGTTGATCCTGTGGATGGTGGGCGTGGCTCATTCTTAGTGGCTGAGGGGGAGGATGATGACAAGGGTGCGCCTGACAAGTGGAAGAATGCGTTTGCAACAGTCGGTGAAGCTTCCTCTACGGGATTGTCAGGGGGCGGAGTCTCCACATCCAAGGATGGTAGATCTTGTGATTCAATTTCAGAAAGTAAGAGAATGTGAAACATACACTTGTAGCTACAGGATTATTCACTTGGGGTGGGACACACTGCTATACTTAGCCACACCCATTTAAAACCCATACTACTCTGATGCACACGTTTATATCAAGTTCACAGAAGGGGGGTGATATTTCACTTATTGCATGAATTCTTGTGTATTAGAGCAGTATAAAAATACAATAATTGTACTTGTATATCACGGTTATTGTACTTAAGCCCCCACCCCCCCCCCCCCCCCCCCCAACAGAAATCTTTTATAATATTGTGACTTAGCAACATGAAATCAGCTCAGTTTTGTGTGCTTCCAAGCTCTGCCAGAGTTTCTTATACACAACAGCCTCTTTATTGTACTCTCTGTGCCCCTAACAATATCTAGGGGAGTTGTTTTCACCCCTTCTATAATTTGTTGTTGTTTTTTTGCATGCAGACTTGCTTCCCATATTTTAACTCTCACTTTACGTACACACGTAATATTTCTGACTTGTTTTGCATGTGTGCTTGCAAATGTGTTAATTACCAATACCGCGATTGCTTCAGTTAAGAGAACCGGGCGACTTGATTAAGCTTAAATCAGGTAAAGTATCTTCACATGAATGTGTAATCAATCTTTACCGTATATATACGTATGTCCATTTATTTGGCTAGCAAGCTAACCTTCATTGTGCTCTTGTAAGCTTACTGCTTGTTCAGAGAAGGATTTGAGTCTGATTAAGAGACTGATGTGTTCTACGTTACATACACACATGTATATGTCACGGTGGTAGACACTGCTGTGTATTAGCCACACCCATTTTAAACCCACTTTGATGTACACGCCTACATATATGAGATTGTGTACTGCACACTGATTGCTTGATCGCACATGCAAGATTTTATTATCTTACTACTCATATGGTGGGATTCAACTTTAGTTTATGTATATTATTCAAAAAAAAGAAAAAAAAAAAGCTTGGTGGGAGGGATATGGCTGGGGACTTCAGGCCAGCCCTTTCCCCCTCTCGCCCTCTGTATGAAATGTACATACTGTTGCATGTGTTTGACTGTTCCTGCCACAGGCCAGCATCATGTTAATGGCAATGGAACTGAAGAGACAGCTCACCACAAGGAAGTGAAGGAAGGGAATCTGAGTGTTAGGTCACCTTCACGTAGGAAGGAGAAGTTAGAGAAGCTGCTTGAAGAGAGGCTGAGGGAAGTGGAGGAAGAGGATGGGGAAGAGAAGACTAATGAAAAACATGCCTCTACTTCTGGTGAAACTGTAAGTGCTTGCTGTGGAACTATATACATGTATGTATGTAGTTAGAGTTAATGTATGGAAGTAAATAAGGTGATACTACATGTACATGGTGAGGCTTAAGCTCTGGACATGGGACATGAAAGTCTGGCGTTAATGTTGTTGTTGGTGTACATTTGTTTTTTTGTTTTTTCACTCACTTTATATATACCAGCATAATCAATTTTTTTTAAATTTAACACTTAGATACTAAGTTTTACTAACTGCATGACATTTATATCTTCATGTTGTGTTCCAAATGTTTATGTGGTGGTATTGGGGAAAATCTCCTGCTTACGTGAATCATTGCATCTGTACTGGCTGGTCTCTCTCTCTCTCTGCCGTAGTCTGGAGGATCTATCAGTGCAGTGTCTACTAGCAGGTGGGTCTATAGTCCATGTCTATCAATATGATAGATGGAAGCTAATTTCATACTACTACTTTGAGGCACATGCACATATGAGTATATACTTCAATACTGACTAGTGTTTGGTCACATGCAAGATTTTACCTTACTGCTCATACAATCCATACTCTCAGAATTCAAGAATTCAAATTTAGGAGGGGGGAGGGGGGAGTCCCATGGCCAGCACCTTGAAACCCTATCAAGGCAGTGGTTGAAGGTTATGCAACAGCTAGGGAACCACCCTGTGGCTATTACAATACATAGCTGAAGCTGTAGCCTGCACAAGTGGGTGTGTATGAGAATAGACTGTGTTGTACTGTACTGGGTGTATAGGAATATAACTGTATTGAGTAATCTACCATTTGTTCATTCCTTTCCAAAACCCTCAGTCACTCTCTCCTTTGCTTCAGATTACTTTTCTATCCTGTTCTTGTACTAGTTTTGTGGTGTACTTACTTGAACTATGTTAGCATCCCTGTCATCTATGTATGTAGTTGTACAAGGATCAAGATTAAACTTGTATAAATAGTTGATCTTCCAGAGTTATTAGTACTAAATTTATGTATTTACGAGATGACATACATACATACACTGTACAAACTAAATTCTTGATAGGTTAACAGATGAAACGCTTCAGATGAAGTCTGAAACTCCAACGCTACTAAAACCACACCCTACAGCTTCCCCCCAATCTCCTGGTACATGTACTTCAAAATATGATACACCTCTTCCAATTGATGGAAACTTAACTCCAGTTGGATCCAGGGATGAAAACAACACATGCAATACGGTTAGAAGTGCGGATGGTAAGACAACGAGAGACAGAAGTAAGTCCCCAAGAGAGAACACTGGACGTGCGAATACATCCTCTAATAATATAATAAAGTCGCCACAGGACCTTATGACCGAACCTACCTTGATGTCAGGAGATGCATCCGGAGCAGCTAATGTAGGGAAGCTGTCCAATGACAATAGTCCTACTAAAGGACAACACAGTACTCCCACGAAAAGAAAAAGAGAAGAAACAGAGCGAAATGATTCATCTAGGGAGGGAAGTAGTTCTGGCAGAAGGAAGAGGAGTAGATCCAGAAGCCGAAGAAGTTTGTCTAGAGAGAGTGATCACTCCAAGAGACACAAAAGACGTAGAAGGCGTGTTTCAAGAGCTAGGAGTCGCTCTAGAAAGAGGAGTCTGTCAAAACATAGAAGTCGATCAAGGGATCGAAGGAGTTGCTCAAACCGTAAAAGAAGTCGTTCCCGAAGGAGTCATTATAGGAGACGTTGTTCTAGAGACGCTAGGAGTCACTTCAGGGGAAGGAGAAGTCACTCTAGGAGTCGAAGAACAACTCCACGCAAGTATAGAATGAGAGACTCCCGGAGTCGCTCTCGGGACAGTAATCACTCGTTGTCTAGACGCAGGGACCGTCGAAAGTGTTCTCGGTCCAGAAGGAGAGAGAGAAGCCGGAACAGGGGCTACTATAATAATCAATCACGTTCTCCCTGTAGAAGCAGTTATAGTAGAGGGCGGTCACCCAGGAGGGGCTCGAGAGGGAGAGATCGACATCGTAGACGCTTATATTCATCTTCTAGTTCAAGATCAACCTCCTCTAGCCGCCATAGCTCCCCGGAATCAAAGAACCCCCAATCTCGAGTCCAAGTCGAGCAGTCAGTGAAAACCATTGCTAAAGAGTTTTCAACTTTCATGCAAGGTAACCAGAAAACCACCACTATCTCCAAGTTAACCAACCTTTGTCGAAGCATCCAGAAAGAAGAAGGAGATTCAATAACTTCACAAAATGGCGCAGATGTTGGAACTGATGGAGGAGGAGTTTTGTTCCGGGCCCCGTTTGCCCTCAAGCCAACGACTAATCAACCCAGACTTGTGTTACACAACAATGTATGGAAAACTACCAATCAGGTGAGCCACTCAATTAAAGTGGGAGTGGTTTGTCAGGCCAACAACAATTCATTTATTTCACATTCGTCATTCTCAACCAAAATTAGCCAAAAATATGTACATTGACCAGTACCTAAGCGCGCATGCACTAACTATTTTAGATCCTGTTTACGCATGCCCAGTTGCCACTAGCAAATTTGTTTATCAGCATTTTTGCAGAAATGGCTAAAGGCAAAAAATAGTTCACACTTACCAAGTTAGTATACCTAGTAACAATATAGCAACGGGATCTAATATACTATATATAATTGTATACTTAATATAACAATGACGGAGTAGAATCGTCAAAACAATTGCATGCATTATTATTGCAATGATTATGTTAAGTTTTAATTAACAATATTGGCGGTTAGGACGAGAAAAATTTTCAATTATTATATGTATTATGTATTCAAAACAATATTACAATGAAGGAGTTGGATTGTCAAAAAAATTATATGTATTACGTATTTATAATAATATTTAATATTTATTTGGTTCCTTCTCTTCAGATTGTGTTGGAGGTGAATGCAATGCCAGACGCTCGACCTTTGACTAACAAGTTTCCAGTTTCTGCTGGACTGCATCACAAGGCATCTGGGGAGACTGAGAGTGCAGCTGCTGCTGGTGGGAGTGGGGGGATGGGCGGGGCTGCAGCAGAGGCTCAGGGTGTAGTAGGAGGAGGAGGAGGAGAGGTGGGTGTGTCTGGCACTGCTACCAATAGTGTCTTTGGAGAGAGCAAGGCAAGTTGGTGACATCACATTTGGTATGCATAGTTACCACATCGATATTGATTTAATAATATTAACAATAATAATATTTATTATTAATATTATTGTTATCACAACTGCTATATATGTTGTTGTTTTTTTATTGTGTACTCATAGATACTGTTGTTATTGTTATAATTTATAAATTGTGACTGATACATGTAGAGCATGAAATTGGACGATGTAGTCTATGAGATATATGCCCACGAAATATGACTCCCCCATACAAATATATGCCATATATGTATTAATATACGATATAATATCTATATATGTATGTACATGGTTGTATATGCTACACTAATGTACATACATACATAGTAGATAGATATATCTTATCTCAATGTAAAAAGGTGTTTTATGCTTGGCTCTTTCATTGTGTTCCATTTACTGCCAGCTGTCTTTGCCAATGGTGGGTTTGCAGTATTTAGTTGCAGTTTGTTTGTTTTGTTTTTGTTGTTGTTTTTCCTTCATGCAATCCAATTAAGTAAATATTGTGAACCCACCACATCATTTGAAAGTTTAGTCATAAACACAGAATGACCTAATAAATTGCCCGAGCTACATACATGTGTATTCAAACACGGTTGGGGCTTTGTGTTCATGTACAGTATATATGTATATGTATAAGTTACCCACGATGTGAAGGTTGGGACGAGATATACAACAATCGTGGACTGAAGGCCCTAGGATCGTGTAAATCTTGTACCTACTGAACACGGAGAGGTGCAACAGACTTGTACCATGGCTCTAGGCTAGACGAAACACACAAAAACTAATTTTTGATTGGATGGTTTTCTTATTTGCCTCCTGGGAGGTGGGTGTGAATTGTGTTGACCTTGAATTGGACAATCTGATTGGATGGTTAGAACACACCATGGTACAAATATACATATACATATATGCATTTATACACATAATGTATACATGTATATATACATACGTGTATATATTATATATATACACGTATATATATATATACATGTATATATACATTGGCCCCTTTAGTGTTTGAGTGTACATGTACTAACCAACAGTCAGGCATTGTGGAGCACTTTGAAAGAGCCACACCCACTCTGTGCCACACCCCTCTGTGGCCTGCGGTCCACTAGTGAGTGAGTTGTTTGACTACTGATTCAAGTGAAGAGACAATATGGTGGAACATCAATATGGTAGTAATGCAACAAGGCTGTAGGTATGTGTGTGTGTATGTCTGTACATCAATTAAGGTCATTGTGCAAATTATTATGTTGTATGACATTTCAGTTGCTATAGTGCTCACCATCAGTTTCCTTTTTACACTTACAGGTAGCACACTCACAATAATTGAGTTCTTGTTGTTTGTTGGGTTTTTTTTTTTTTTGGTTTTTTTTTTTTTTTTTTTTTTTTGTTGTTGTTTTTTTTTTTTGGTTGTTGTTTTTTTTTTTGGGTTTTTTTTGCATGCTAGCAAAGCATATACATGTACATATCTTTATTAATTTTCTCTGTATACGGACATTACATTTGTTTTAAATTTTGTTTTGGAATCTTTAGTGTATTTTTCATTTTGACTTGCATTGAAGACATGATCGGGACAAGCATTTAAATGCCTAATAATTGACCGCTGCTTTATTTAACTTTTGCTACAAACCAAAATCACATGATTGTTATTGTTGTTATTGTTGGTAAGCTAAATCAGTGAACGTTGTTCTCAGTGATGTGTTGCTAGCACTTGATGAAGACTCACCACATTTACACACATGTGTTGTCACATGTCACATGTACATGTATTTTATTTGTGTCCCACAGGAAGTGGACATTACAGATGTGACAGTGAAGAGGATGCAGGCTATGGAGAGGCTGAGGCTGAACCCAGCTGATGTGGAGGCACGGGTGTTGCTTCAATATGTAGAACAACAGGTAAGGGGTGGTCAGGACATTAGTCATTCATTTGTGCAGTTGCTGATGTTATTCTTTCATTGAGGCATCAGCTAATCTTGTCTTTTGTCTGCTAGAAAGGATTGCCCAGGTTGTAAATAACATTTCTATTCTTTTTTCTTTCTTTTTTTTCTTTTTTTTTTCTTTTTCTTTTTCTTTTTTTTTTTTCTTTTTTTTTTTTTTTTTTTTTTTTTTTTTTTTTTTTTTTTTTTTTTTTTTTTTTTTTTTTTTTTTTTTTTTTTTTTTTTTTTTTTTTTTTTTTTTTTATTTCCTTTTTTTTTTTCTTCTCTTTCTTTTTGTTAGTTGTTGTATTTTGATGTTGTTTTTTTTTTCCTTTTATTATTAACATAGTTTCATTTTAGCTACTGCCCTTATTAATGCTTAATTGGTTTTCTATTGCAAAAGTTTTGTACTGTTTATTTATCTATATGTAGCAGTAGTTGTTGTGGTTATAACGACACTTCCAATACTAATACTTTGTTCATTAGTCTTTTAATTATCCTATTGTAGTGTGGTTTGTAGCATTTCTCTCTTTGTGTCTCTCTCATATAGACCAAGTTGTGGGCGGTGCCTCAGGAAGTCCCAGGCAAGTTCACCGGTCAGCAATCTCTCACACCTCTCACCAAGGAAGCCCATAAGACTGGAATGCAGGCATGGGCAAAAAAGGTGTGGTTTACCAATTGAACTAGTACATGTGTGTATGTATTACGTTCATTGTACATAGTCAACACATTTATTATGCAGTTACAGTGTATGCAAACTTTTTTTTATTTTATATTTTTTTATTCAGCCCGTAAATGTATAATACACTCGATCCCCTCTTATCTGGCCGCCTCAATTACATGCACGCCTCCTTACCGGGCACCAGTTAGACACTCAATTAATCAATTCTTACCATGCGAAGTCACTAATTTGATGACCATTACCGGTTGTGGCAGCGCAAGCGGGTTATTTCTAGTTCCAGAGAGTTGAAGAGAAGCCTATTGAGGATTGCAAGTGAAAGAGGACTGTGCTTAAGCTAAAAAAAAAATGCCTGAAACTTTATGAAGAAAGTTTGGTTTAACGTGTAATTGGAGAAAATTTTGTCTTTCCCTGATTAATGGGCATTCCTAAAATACGGGCACCCACAGGTCCCAAAGTGCCCGGATAAGAGCGGATTGAGAGTATTGAAATTTTTTTTTTGTTTTTTTAATGACAACTCCTGTTTATTGTCCGGTCAGTGTGATTACCTCAGTTCTGATTCTACAGACCATGTTTCATGGCTTAACTCCAGTGACCAGTAGTTTTGGACTGAGAATGATGAAAAAGATGGGATGGAATGAGGGACAGCCACTGGGCAAGTCTGGGGTCGGCCATCTGGTGCCACTCACCATGGACGTCAAGATGGATCGTACAGGTGAGAAATTCTTATTCATACCATACAATTAATAGATTGAAACTTTCTCACTTGAAGTGGTCTAGAGAGAAGCAAAGGAAAATGTGGAAAATATCTTAGTTGTCGCCGAGAAATCGAACCCAGGAAGCCTTGCTTTAGCCAATTGAGATATGACAACCCACGACTTCCAAGACCTTCACATTTCACCTTACTGGAAGTCGTGGTTTGTTATTGCTCAGTGGTTAGAGCACCGGTGGCTAAAGCAAGGGGTCCTGGGTTTGATTCCCCGACGACAACTAAGATATTTTCCACATTTTCCTTTGCTTCTCTCTAGACTTAATAAGTGAGAAAGTTTCATTTTTTTTTTTTTTTTTTACGAAGGTTCATAACTTGACAATAAAATAAATGCACAGACACATTAGAGGCAACTCTCAACACTTTTGTATTCAAAATAACATACTTATTACACAATACAGTTACATCTGGCAAGAATGAATGCTAATCATACATACATGTAGCTACAGTAAATAGTAAACTTTAAATACTTCTGAGTACACATACTTATAAAATATAATGCAGTTCACATTAAGCAGTTGTCCATACACGATGGCCACCAAGGTGTAATTGGGTACACTTGGAGTGTGTGTGAGGTAGACGAAGGTGTTATTATATCAACTGTGGTTACAATATGCTGTGTTGTTGTGGGGTAGGATTGTCAACAATGGAAGACAAGAAGAAGAAGGTTCCTGGAGGACAACCACTGCAGATGAATCTAATGAAGCCGGCTAATTCACAATCAGCTCACTTAGTACAAGGTACATACAGTATGCTAGTGCATGGTGTGTGTGTACAAGGTACATACAGTATGCTAGTGCATGGTGTGTGTGTACAAGGTACATACAGTATGTTAGTGCATGGTGTGTGTGTACAAGGTACATACAGTACGCTAGTGCATGGTGTGTGTGTACAAGGTACATACAGTACGCTAGTGCATGGTGTGTGTGTACAAGGTACATACAGTACGCTAGTGCATGGTGTGTGTGTACAAGGTACGTACAGTATGCTAGTGCATGGTGTGTGTACAAGGTACGTACAGTATGCTAGTGCATGGTGTGTGTGTACAAGGTACATACAGTATGCTAGTGCATGGTGTGTGTGTACAAGGTACGTACAGTATGTTAGTGCATGGTGTGTGTGTACAAGGTACATACAGTATGCTAGTGCATGGTGTGTATGTACAAGGTACGTACAGTATGTTAGTGCATGGTGTGTGTGTACAAGGTACATACAGTATGCTAGTGCATGGTGTGTATGTACAAGGTACATACAGTATGCTAGTGCATGGTGTGTATGTACAAGGTACATACAGTATGCTAGTGCATGGTGTGTATGTACAAGGTACATACAGTATGCTAGTGCATGGTGTGTGTGTACAGGGTACGTACAGTATGCTAGTGCATAGTGTGTATGTACAAGGTACATACAGTATGCTAGTGCATGGTGGGTGTGTACAGGTACATACAGATGCTAGTGCATGGTGTGTGGTGTGTACAAGGTAGTACAGTTATGCTGGGGCATGGGGTGGTTGTACAGGGTACATAAAGTATGCTAGGATGGTGTGTTGGGACAGGGTACATACAGTATACAGTGCATGGTGTAGTGTGTTACAAGGTACATACAGGATTTAGGGATGGTGTGTGTGTACAAGGTACATACAGTATGTTAGTGCATGGTGTGTGTGTACAAGGTACATACAGTATGTTAGTGCATGGTGTGTGTGTACAAGGTACATACAGTATGCTAGTGCATGGTGTGTGTGTACAGGGTACGTACAGTATGCTAGTGCATGGTGTGTATGTACAAGGTACATACAGTATGCTAGTGCATGGTGTGTGTGTACAGGGTACGTACAGTATGCTAGTGCATGGTGTGTGTGTACAGGGTACGTACAGTATGTTAGTGCATGGTGTGTGTGTGTACAAGGTACGTACAGTATGCTAGTGCATGGTGTGTATGTACAAGGTACATACAGTATGTTAGTGCATGGTGTGTATGTACAAGGTACATACAGTATGCTAGTGCATGGTGTGTGTGTGTGTACAAGGTACGTACAGTATGCTAGTGCATGGTGTGTGTGTACAAGGTACGTACAGTATGCTAGTGCATGGTGTATGTGTACAGGGTACATACAGTATGCTAGTGCATGGTGTGTGTGTGTACAAGGTACGTACAGTATGCTAGTGCATGGTGTGTGTGTAGTACATACAGTACGCTAGTGCATGGTGTGTGTGTACAAGGTACATACAGTACGCTAGTGCATGGTGTGTGTGTACAAGGTACATACAGTATGCTAGTGCATGGTGTGTGTGTACAGGGTACATACAGCATGCTAGTGCATTGTGTGTGTGTACAAGGTACATACAGTATGCTAGTGCATGGTGTGTGTGTAGTACATACAGTACGCTAGTACATGGTGTGTGTGTAGTACATACAGTACGCTAGTGCATGGTGTGTGTGTACAAGGTACATACAGTACGCTAGTGCATGGTGTGTGTGTACAAGATACATACAGTATGCTAGTGTATGGTGTGTGTGTACAAGGTACATACAGTACGCTAGTGCAT